>JAEEGI010003897.1_pt1 | contig 35250 bp, 32 predicted proteins | sample 8958751 | NCBI WGS metagenome assembly JAEEGI01 (sample SAMN16246545, study PRJNA631951) | gut metagenome | biome: gut microbiome; feature: rumen; material: KS-attached | host: Bos | place: Iran: Karaj | collected 2018-10 | reverse complement strand
ACGATGCAACGTTAGCGATTTATTCGCCTTCGCAATTAACAGCTATTGAATTTCGACTATCAATTAACATAATTTAACAATAATCGTGTAATATTTAATAAATTTATTTTAATTCTGACAGATTTTGTCACAAAAAGTTTTATAGAGAACATCCTCAATAACTTGAGGAAAATGCTTCATTTCCAATTGATTTTCTTTTGCCGCAATGTCATCAACAGAATCGTCCTCATTGATTGGAGTGGAATACTGCGCGATGATTTCCCCACCATCACAGATGTTTGAGACATAATGAACCGTCATCCCCGTAATGGTTTCTCCTGCATCTTTCACAGCTTGATGGACATGATGTCCATACATTCCCCTGCCTCCATATTTAGGCAGCAAAGCCGGATGGAGATTGATGATCTTCCGCGGGAATGCCTCTATAAGGAAGTCAGGAATCATGAGCAGGAATCCAGCCAAAACGATGAAATCAATGTTATGCTTCTGCAGCAGCGGAAGAATTGAATCTGGTGTATTGATTTCCTTTTTACTCATCACCACCCTAGGCACATTAAGTTTTTCAGCCCTCACCAAAGCATAAGCATCGGCTCTATTACTGATTACAAGTGCCGTATTAACCTTATCTGAATTCTGAAAATAACGTATGATATTTTCACAATTCGTACCACTACCAGAAACAAAAATTGCGATATTGATCATCTTGATATTATTTAAAAACGATTGGCAGGAGGAAAAAACTTGTTAAGACTGAATACAATACCCCATCAATTACTTATCAGCAGGCTTCTTCTCTTCTTTTTTTGCTTCCTCTTTCTTTGTTCTCTCTTTCTTCGCTCCTTCTTTCTTTGTTTCCTCTTTCTTCACCTCTTTTTTGTCATCCTCATTGACCTTCTCCTCCTCCAATGAAAAATCATTGAGACCAAATTTAGTCAAAAGATTGTACCATTGGAGCACTTTCCTCATATCACTCACATGAACGCGGTCGGCATCGTACTGAGGCAGCACTTTTGAGAAGAATTCAACTATTTCATTTTGAGAAGCCTTCTTATGGTGGATATCAACTTCTTTTCCCTGATATAATTTCTTTGTATTATCGAAAACCTCAGCAAGAGGCACTTCCTTTCCATCATCCGTGTAAATAGAGATGTCGGAAAGTGCAACAATCTTATCGGTGGCATGTGCCGGCGTTCTTTTCTTCGCCTCATCAATAGACTCAACGATAATCATTTTGTTACCTCTTGATACAAACTGGAATAACCCAGGTTTTCCTGCAATAGCTAAGATTTTGTTTAACATAATAGTCTTGTTTAGTCGCCTCTCCTCCTCTCAATTCCAATCCGAATTGGTTAAACTCATAAGAGCAGGAGAAAGAGTGTTATTTGATAAAGTTATTAAATATTAAATCTATTTGAGACAGTAAATTCTCATTACCATTATTCAAAATGACAAAGTCGGCTTTTTTTCTCAACTCAGCCTGATTGGCTTGTCGTTTCATCCGCCCAACGATTTGCTTTCTCGAAGCACCATCCCTTTTCATTGCCCTCTTAATCCGAATATCCTTGTTGGCAAAAACCATGACGGTGAAATCCACCAACTTATCGAATCCGGACTCAAAAAGAATGGCCGCTTCCATCACCACGACCTTATCATCATTTTTTTCACACCAGCTCTCAAAAACCCTGGCAAGCGATGGATGAACCACATTATTGATAATTTCTGCATTCTCTTCATTCTTGAAAAGGAATGCAGCCAAAAGCGCTTTGTTCAGCCTGAGAGAACCGTCCGTGCCAAAGAAATACGCCTCATCACCAACAATTTCCCTGATTTTTCGCACCAGCTCCGCATCCTCCGTCATTAGCTTTTTGGCCATGGAATCACAGTCAAACACTTTAATGCCCCTCTGTTTCAAGAGGTTTGCCACAAAGGACTTGCCGCTGCCGATACCACCAGTCAGTCCAATCTTCACAGACACCATGATTCAGATGATTTTAGAAAATCATTATCAACATAACGAAAAGCACCTCAGTCACCAGTTATAAGTCCTCATTCGCCATTATCATTAGACTGCTCAATCACATATTCAACATACTGAGGTGAAAACTTCACATTCGTCACCCCTTCCGGCACGGCGGTCAGATTGACCTTACACCTTGAGTCGTTCTCTTTGATTGAAGCATAATCGATGACGGCATTGAACTCCTCGTCATGAATCTCATTATACTTAGACGCATTGACCTGATAGGATATGGTTGCCGTCATTGGAAATGGTTTGAGCACGATATTTTGTGGACTGTTAATCGTATAGATGGGGACAGTTATACGCTTTGTCGTCTGAAGATCCACACACACGACTGCCTTCACCTGATCGGGCACGCACTTCACGCCAACAGGCGGTTCCAAGTCGAGGGTAATCGTCGTTGTATCCTTGAGGTTTTGCAGTTGTGGCTTAGAGGTGTTGATAACGGTGATTGTATCGAAAGACTCCTTAGGAGCATAAACATCCACGAATTCTGGCTGAATGATGATATCCCCCACCATATAATCCTTCTCAGTGGTCACCTTTCCTTTAAATGCCACCGGCACATTCTTGTGGTCGCCGTTGGAATAGAAAATCTCAATGGTCTGCAAGCTCCTCTCATTGATGGAAATCCCCGCAGGGAGCACCTTGTCGAATGCTCTTTTCCAGACTTCCCCATCCACAACAAGCGCTTTAGAAGAATTCTTCAGACTTGCATAATCAATCTCCACCACCTTTTCCTTAGAAGAAAGCATGAGCCTAAGCAACTCAAAGCCTTTTCCATGCAATCTCACCTTTACATCAGAGGGTATTTTAGACGTGACGATGACCGAGTTGGGTATTCCATTGATTTTGAGTTGGTAATCAACCGACACGGAAGTTGTGTCCTTGAAAGTCTGTATAAGCCAGAACGCAATGGCGAAAAGCAAAAAAACCAAAAACACGAATAATTCACGGTTCATTTTGAAGAACCGTGAATTTTTCGACTTTTTATTCTGATCCGCCGCCACGTTTTGCTTTAGATTTGTTTATTTACTTCTGCATTTGCTGCTCCATGTCAGCATAGACAGAGTTCCTATCGACTTCGATGTTGACACCTTTAGCGATTTCCACAATCATATATGATTTTTCCGGGTTAAGATCCTTTATTTTTCCTCTTATACCCCCAGCCAGAACCACTTCGGTTCCCACCTGCAAGCTGTTTCTCCACTGCTGAAGCTCTTTTTGTCTTTTTTTCTGTGGCCTGATCATGAAAAAATACATAATGACAAACATAGCCACGAGCATAATGAGCATAGGCATCATGCTACCTTGCGGCTGGGCGGCCTGTTCGGCCTGCAAAAAAGTAAAATTCATATTGATTTGTTTTATTTAATTAATTAAAATCCAAACTTTCAGTCCTTAATAATCAGCTTTTCCCTTTTCAGCCGTTTCACGACAGCGTCCAGAATACCGTTGACATAAGCCGCGCTTTTAGGTGTGCTGTAATACTTGGCAATATCCACATACTCATTGATGCTGACGACTGTTGGTATCTGTACAAAGCCCAAAATCTCTGCGATGGCGATCTGCATAATCACCACATCCATAAACGCCAGCCTGTCGAACTCCCAGTTTTTCACACATTGGGCAATAAGGCGCCTGTGATCCTCATCGTTGAGAATCGTTGTCCTAAACAACTTGACAGCAAATTCCCTATCTTCCTCGTCCTTATATTCAGGCAAAAGTTCTTGATTCTCCTTGTTTTCCTCCTCAAACCGCTTAATGGTCTTGAGAACAAAAGTATCAACGATTTCCCTGTCGTCATTCCAATAGAGACTCTTGTCTTCCAAAACCTCAGACAATCTATCGTCTTTCATGATAATCGACTTGTAGATTTTTCTCCAGAACTCCCTATCGGTGGAATAGTCGTCAACTTCATTGACCATATAGTCGGCATAGGTGTCTGAAGCTTTGATGTCAGCCAGCAGTTTTTTCAAATAATCCGCATCGTTGAGCCAAGTTCTTTTTTGACTGTCCACATATTCAAGCAGTTGTTTGTTGTCGGCAAGCTGCTTGACGAAACGGTTATTCACAAATCTATGGCTGACCGCCTCCTCCTTATGCGCTATCTTATTCAGTTCTTCCTGTTGTTCAATCTGTTCACTCTCGTATTTTGTCAATTCCACCAAAAGCAGCAGGAGATAGTTGTAAAGGTCATACGCTTTGGAAAGACTGAACATCAGTTCTTTCTCTGCCGTCTTTATATCCTTTCCCCCATTTTGGTAGAAAGAATAAATCAGCTGAACGATTTTCAGGCGAATGAGTGTACGGTTAATCATAATTCAAAAAACACTTTTTTTGTAAATACATTGCAAAGATAGTCATTTTATTTTACATCAGCAATAATTTAGGTGAAAAACCCAAAGGATTCATGATAATAAGGAAAAAAATGACTAACTTCGCAATCAACTCAAAAAAACAACGCTTGTATCCAATGCTGAAAATCAACTGCAACAGATTCACAACTCTCATCTTCATCCATTTACTCTCAGGGTTATGCAAGGCTCAAGAGCCCTCACCCAGTAACGTCTCAAAACGATGGGGATATGAAGCTGATTTCCAAGCAGGGAGAGTACTTGTATTAGACAAATACCAGAAGTCATACATGCGTGATAAAGGCGGCTATTCCATCGGCTTCAAAATAAACCATGCAACTCTGCCCAACGACAGCGACAGCTACGCCCACGATTATCATTACCCCACAATCAGTTTGGAAAGCCGTTTCAGCAAAAACGACGGCGCCACCATGTACCGCACCACAGACTATCCAAGCGGCAACATCACCCCCGCCTCTTACGAGTCGCACTTAGGAAACTCGCTTGCTTTGTTCGGTTCCTTTTCGTATCAAATCCTCCGCACCAATCGATGGGAACTGTCCTTAACCGGAAATTTGGGCTTTGCCTACAGTTTCAAAAAATATGACAAAGAGAACAACGTGGACAACGACATGATAGGTTCCCACATCCTGTTTTATGCTGGTGGGAGCCTCAACGCCACCTACCGGTTTGCTCCTTCGTGGGGTTTGAAAGCCGGACTTGACTATTGGCACATCAGCAATGGCTCAACCCGTCAACCCAACCGAAGTGCCAATATCGCCGGCCCCACCTTAGGCATCATTTATTACCCATATTACGAAACCTTAGTTTCCACATCCCGGAACTTCACCCCAAACGCCTTCGAACCATATTGGTATCTGAATCTGAAAGCCGGCACTGGCATCCGCACGTGCATAGAGGACTGGGATTACTATCAATACAAAATATCGACAGACTCCCCGGAGTACCGCAAAGAACATTTCCCAACATACATGTGCTATTCCTTCCAGGCCGACATGATGTACCGTTATGGAAGGACCGGCTCCATCGGTTGCGGAATCGACATCCAATACAGCAGCTATTCAGACCACATCGCAGAGTTAGATGCTTTGAAGGGCAAAGACTGCCCCCACAGCCCGTGGTCGGCTGCAATAGACGTGAAACACCAGTTTTTCTATAAGAATGTTTCATTTTCATTAGGTGCGGGAGTATATCTATATCACAAAATGGGTGACTTTGCGAAGCGTCATGATCTATTTTTCTTCAACCGCACCGGCCTTCATTACAGTTTTCCATCACTCCACAACCTGACCTTGGGCATAGAGGTGACGGCACATCTTGCCAAAGCGGAATTCACGGAGTTGGTCATCAGCTATCCTATTAAGTTTAAAAAGCAGCAATAGAAATCACCTGCATGCTTCTCATTTGCCACACAGCCCCCTCATTTTTCAGAAAAGAAAACAAAAATGCAAGAAAAAATTGGTCAAGTGGGAAAAAAGTAGTAAATTTGCACGAATTTTTCAAAAATCGGCATCAAGCCAACCGGTGTGATGGCGAATTAAGCAATAATAACTTAATTTATAGTAACACAAATGAAAGAAATTACGATCAATGCCAAAGTGCGTACAGAACTTGGCAAAAAATCCAGCCGTGACCTTCGTCGTCAGGGTTTAGTACCAAGCGTTGTATATGGTGTGGAGCGCGGTTCAGACAATCTCCCTGTATCTCAATCCATCACAGTGACAGAGAAAGAGCTCGCAAAGTTGCTCTACACTCCAAACGTATATATCGTGAACCTGAACATTGAGGGCAACCTGATTAAAGTGATTCTGAAAGAGCTTCAGTGCGACCCTGTATCAGACCGTCCAATCCACGTTGACTTCTACCAGATTACCGATGCACCTATCGTTATTGAGATTCCGGTTAAGCTGAATGGTTTGGCAGAAGGTGTGAAAGCCGGTGGTAAGCTTGTGTTGAACCAGCGCAAACTGAAAGTGAAAGCTCCATACACTTCACTCCCAGACACACTTGAGATTGACGTGACTTCTCTTGGTCTTGGCAAGTCTATGAAGGTAAGCGCATTAAGCTTTGAAGGTCTTGAGATCATTACTTCCAAGGAAGTTGTGGTATGTGCAGTGCGCATGACCCGTGCAGCACGTTCAGCCGCCGAGACAGCCACAGAAGAGTCTGCTGAATAATCACAGCCTCGTCAAGAGAGCATGAATTTTTTCATGTCTCAATCTCAAATAATAAATCCGAGTCATGTACAATCCATGATTCGGATTCTTTAATTTCAAAAGAATGTTTAGATTCCTGCTTGATTTATTCAAACGGAAGCCCTCAGAGGTTTCAACAGACGAAGCGTATATGAAATATCTGATAGTCGGTCTAGGCAACATTGGTCCAGACTATGAAGGCACCCGCCACAACATCGGCTTTATGGTGGCCGACAAACTTTCCGAACTCCACTCTTTCACTTTTGAAGACAAACGGTATGGTTTTGTAGGCAAATGCCGAGTGAAAAACGCCGAGTTGGTGGTGCTGAAACCTTCAACTTACATGAACCTGAGCGGCAATGCAGTGCGTTATTGGCTTCAAAAAGAGAATATTCCTTCCGACCGCCTTTTGGTGATTTGTGACGACCTTTCCCTTCCTCTTGGTAAAATCAGAATTCGCCCTCAAGGAAGTGACGGTGGTCACAACGGCTTGAAACACATTGGTTCAGTACTTGGCAGCCAGCAATTTGTGCGTATGCGCATAGGTGTGGGCAATGACTTTCCCCGTGGTGGTCAGGTAGATTATGTGTTAGGCAAATTCTCTGATGAAGACCTCACCACTTTATCTCCCCAAATAGAAAAGGCCTCCGACGCAGTGAAAGCATTTTGCCTGAGTGGCGTGACGATGGCAATGAACCAATACAACAAATAAGGGGTATTCAAAAACCAGCCTTTTGATAATTTATAGGTACATTCTCAGGCATTGAGACTTTGTATTCCTTCAATCGGCCAAGTTGGTTTATTCCTCAAAATCGAACCAATCGTCCATATCGTCATCGTCCTGCTCCATATCAAAATCCGCAAAGAACTCCGGAACATTGAACTCATCAATTTCCCGGCGTTCTTTTTTTGTTGGCCTTCCTGTTCCCTTCGCCCTTCTCATAAATCCACCAATCTTGTTCATCTCCAGAATTTCCATCTGCTCTTTAGGCGTTACATTCTCCATAACTTGAGGCACCATTTTCGCCCCCACCCTGTTTTGTATGGCCTGGAGAATTTTAAACTCGTAAGTCACAGGTGGTTTTCTCACCTGAATGACATCACCCTCCTTCACAATTCGTGATGGTTTCATCTTCACGCCGCCAATCATCACCCGTCCGTTTTTACATGCATCAGCAGCAATCGAACGGGTTTTGAAAATTCGGGCAGCCCAAAGCCACTTGTCAAGTCTTGCCTCCATCCTTTCAAACAACTCAACCTTTTTGCTCAACGATTTTACAAATATTGACGATGGTATTCATCGCCTTCTCCATGCTCTGCACTGGGCAGAACTCATAAGGTCCATGGAAATTGATGCCTCCCGCAAAGATATTAGGGCAAGGAAGTCCCATAAAAGACAGCTGCGCTCCATCAGTCCCGCCCCGAATGGCTCTGACGACAGGAGTCATTCCCGCCTCTTGGATAGCCTTCACAGCGATATCCACGATTTCAGGATCGACCTTTTCTTTCATATTGTAATATTGGTCTTTCAGTTCAACTGAAGCTACGTTTCCATATTTCTCATTGACTTGCTGAACAATATGAGCCATGAATTTTTTTCTGCGCTCAAACACCTCTCTGTCATGATCTCTAATGATATATGACAAAGACGCCTGTTCGCAATTCCCAGAAAGAGCAGTAAGATGATAGAATCCCTGGTAGCCTTCAGTATGTTCAGGTGTCTCATTCCATGGAATCATCGCAGTGATTTCAGCCGCCACTTTAGCTGCATTCAGCATTTTCCCTTTGGCATACCCTGGATGCACGCTACATCCCAAAATCGTTATTTTGGCAGAAGCCGCATTAAAATTCTCATATTCAATTTCTCCGACCTCACTTCCGTCCATTGTGTATGCAAAGTCACAAGCAAATTTTTCCACATTGAAATGTTTTGCTCCAAGTCCGATTTCCTCATCCGGATTGAACGCCACCCTGATTTTTCCATGTCTGATTTCCTGATGTTGAATAAGATACTCACAAGCGGAAACAATCTCGGCTATGCCCGCCTTATCGTCAGCCCCCAAGAGCGTATGACCGTCGGTTACGATAATGTCTTCACCTATATGGTCGAGTAATTCAGGAAACTTGGAAGGTGAAAGATAAATACCCTCAGACAATAGAATATCCTTACCGTCATAATTTTCAACAATCCGAGGTTTCACATCGGCTCCAGAACAGTCGGGCGACGTGTCATAATGAGCGATAAAGCCCACAACAGGCAATTTCTTCTCAGAATTTGCAGGAAGTGTGGCATAAACATAACCAAGTTCATCCATCTCCACTTCCTCCATACCGATAAGTTTCAGCTCCTCCTTTAAATAGCTGGCAATCTTCAGTTGCTTTTCCGTGCTTGGAGTAGTTGCAGAATCTTCCGCAGACTGTGTGTCAAAGGAGACATATTTAAGAAATCTTTCAATCATATCATAGTATTTAGAATGTTTACAAAAAAACGTTACAAAGCTGATTTTCAGTTTAATACATATTCTCTACCTCATCAAGAACAAATTTCAGAAGAGCCTCATTCTCATCCCCATACGGATAGAGTTTCACATACGAAGCCTCATTCTTCAACACATCAGGCACAATACCATCAACATAACCATATTCTCCAAGTGCATTCGCTACATAAGCGACCGCCGGATGCAGGGTTACAGCAAACTGTGATTTTATATCTTCAGTCAAGACGATTTGACCGCCAGAGGTATCTCCAACCGTGAAAACATTGCTTCCCCCCATTACATTCTGCACAGCCCTGATGACCCACTCCGGAGCTCCAGAAGTTTGCTCACTGATAATAAAAAACACATCTTCAGGAACAATTGCATGTTCAAGTGCCTCATTGTCGAAAAGGATAGTCTGATTCTCAGAACTCCTTGTCTGGGAATAAATAGTTTTTGCAAAGACCTCACCCGCATAAGCTGTTCCCAAGATACTGGAAGCAAACTTGTTTGCCATCATCAATGTCCCATAATTACACAGTCTGAAATCCACGACCAGCACTTTGGGACGGTATTGCTGCAAAGATTTCACGGCCTTCTCCAATTGCAGGACATAATCCGTTGATTGCTCATCAAGCTCATCTGGACCTTCGGAGAGTCGATTGCACATCAGATATGCCACATCAGTATCCCCAATTTTAAAGTTCTTACACACTGGGTACGGCACATCTTCCACATATTCAGAGCGTTCCATCCTTATTGTGTCAACCTGCGCCCAGAAAAACTCATTCTCCTCGTAATCAACATCCAGCTTAGCGACCACCAAAGTCCTCGCTTTTCCGTTGACCAGCAAAGACGTATATGATGAAGCCATTCTGTTTCCATCCACATGGCTGATAAAATCCCCCCTCTCCAGTCCGCATTTATCCGCAGGCGACCCCGGTATGACCGTCATCACCCTTGCATATTGTCTTGAAGTGGCGTTAGTAGGGTCAGCCATCAGGATAAAATCAATGCCATAAGAATCAAAATGGTTGAAATACCCACGCTGATGCCCATCGTCATCAATGGTATCTACGGTACACCACGACCAAGTGTCACCTATAGGAGAAAACTTCGTCAAGTCTGCAAAAAAAGTTTTTGGGGCAGCAAAAAATCTCTTCCACGGAATCTCATCTACCATAATGCGGTCTCCCCAGAGATACTTTTGACTCATGATGTCTGCCATCCAATGGTCGCACAAGGTTTTCTCCTCATATTCATTCGACCTATCCTCACCGCAAGCGAAAAGAACAAACAGCACGGCAGCTATTGATATGATATGGAACAGTCTCTTCATTATTCAAATAATCTTCCTGCAAATTTAAATATTTTTTCACAAACATCCGACAAGAGGCGAGTAATAATATGATTTTTACTTTTTTTATCATTTTACAACAATGTATATTAGCTATTTTTTTGTAACTTTGCAACTCAATATGCACGGGCGCCACGCTCGGTGCATCTCACATTCAGAAGTCGAACAAAATAAAAAGCCAAAACACTAGGAAACAGACATGAATTTCAATGATTCCAACATATTTGATGAATTTATGGGCAGAGTTGAGGGGAGCAGCATATCAGTGATAGCAAACTTTGACAAGCCGGAATTGAACAACGAGGACATCTCCAAGCTGGACCACGAGTTGCCCATCTTGCCTCTTCGCAACATGCTTCTCTTCCCAGGCACCCTCCTTCCCGTGAATATCGGTCGTGAATCCGCTCTGACCCTCCTCAACGACGCCTACAAACAGAAAAGCTTCATCGGCGTGTTTGGTCAGAAAGACGAACACATAGAAAATCCATCAGAATCCGACTTATACAAGACCGGTGTGCTTGGCCGCGTGGCTAAAGTGCTCCGCCTTCCCGACGGCAGCCATACCGCCTTTCTCCAAGGATACATTAGAGTGACGCTTTCCGAGGCTCATGAAGGTGAAAAATACATGATGGGGCACGTTGATTCCTACCCCGAGAGAATTCCGGAAGAAGATGATCGTGCATTTATCGCCACGATTGAATCATGCAAGGATGTGACAGACAAATTCCTGCAAAAAGGAGATGGAGGCATGAAGCTGGATTCATCCTTCACTTTGAGCGACACTCAAAGCCGCGTGTTCTTTGTGAACTTCATGTGCGGCAGCCTCCCCCTCCCCAACTCCGAGCACATCCAACTGCTTGAGCAGACCGACCTTCACAAACGTGCTTTGAAGCTGTTGAGTTTTCTCAACCGCGAATATCAGTTTGCGATGTTGAAAGCCAACATCCAGATGCAGACCCATGAAGACCTGAGCCGCCAGCAGCGTGAGTTCTTCCTGAAGAAAGAGATGGAGAACATTAAGGACGAGCTTGGCGATACCGACGGCCGAGACGTAGAAGAGTTGGCGCTTCGTGCCAGCAAAAAAAAGTGGAGCGCAGAAGTGAGTGCCCAATTTGACAAAGAGCTGGGTAAGCTGGAGCGTCAGAACCCCCAAAGTCCAGACTACACGGTTCAATATGAGTATTTGGAGACCCTGCTTGACTTGCCATGGGGTGAATACACGAAGGACAGCCTGAAGCTGAGCACTTCCGAGCGGATACTGAACAAAGACCATTACGGCATGGAGAAAGTGAAGGAACGCATCCTTGAATATCTTGCCGTATTGAGTTTACGCGGCGACATGAAAAGTCCGATTCTTTGTCTATATGGTCCTCCAGGAGTTGGTAAAACCTCACTTGGCAAAAGCATAGCCAAATCAATGAAGCGAAAATATGTGCGCGTGTCTTTAGGAGGCGTTCACGATGAGTCGGAAATCCGTGGTCACCGCCGCACATATATCGGTGCGATGCCTGGTCGGATCATCAAAGGTCTGAAGACAGCAGGCAGTTCGAATCCCGTGTTCATACTCGACGAGATTGACAAAATCAGCCAGATGAATGTTCACGGTGATCCATCTTCAGCCCTGCTGGAAGTATTGGACCCTGAGCAAAACACAGCATTCCACGACAATTACGTCGATATTGACTATGACATCTCCCATGTGTTGTTCATTGCCACCGCCAACACCATCAGTTCCATCCCAGCCCCATTGCTCGACCGCATGGAGTTGATTGAGGTCAGCGGATATTTGACCGAAGAAAAAATAGAGATTGCCAAACGTCATCTCATCCCTAAGCAACTGGAAGCAGTAGGTCTTGAAGGTCACAAGATAAGTTTCACGAAATCAGCCATAGAGAAGATTATCGAGAGCTACACCCGTGAATCCGGTGTTCGTGAATTGGAGAAAAAGATCAATAAAATTCTCCGCAAGATAGCTTATGAGATCATCCTTAACGACCTCAAAGACAAAGAATTCAAGATTACTCCTGAGTTAGTCGTACAATATTTGGGCACCGAGCCATACAGCCGCGACCAATACCAGAACAACGACTATGCCGGAGTAGTGACGGGCTTGGCATGGACAGCGGTAGGTGGTGAGATTCTGTTTGTGGAAACCTCCTTGAGCAGTGGCAAAGGAAGCAAGTTGACTTTGACTGGCAACCTTGGTGACGTGATGAAAGAGTCAGCCGTACTGGCTTTGGAATACTTGAAAGCCCACAGTTCATTGCTCTCGATAGACAATGATTTGTTTGAGAACTACAACATCCACATTCACGTTCCTGAAGGTGCTGTACCGAAAGATGGTCCATCAGCAGGCATTACAATTGCCACGTCGATCGCCTCTGCCCTGACTCAACGCAAAGTGCGGAAAAATCTCGCCATGACCGGTGAGATCACCTTGCGTGGCAAAGTTCTTCCTGTTGGTGGCATCAAAGAGAAGATCTTAGCCGCCAAACGTGCCGGAATCAAAGAGATCATCCTGAGCCGTGAGAATGAGAAGAACATCCATGACATACCAGAACAATACGTCAAGGGTCTCACATTCCACTATGTTGACACCATAGAGGAAGTACTCAGCTATGCACTTTTAGATGAGAAAGTGAAGAATGCCATCACCTTCAAGATTCAGAAACCAACGAACAAACAGCCATGACATTCTCCATCATAGCCAACGATCCGAAAAGCAATGCCCGCCGTGGCCTGATCACAACAGACCATGGTCCGATAGAGACCCCCATATTCATGCCTGTCGGCACCTTGGGAAGCGTGAAGGCCGTCCATCTGCATGAGTTGAAGGACGACATTCATGCCCAGATTATCTTGGGCAACACCTACCATCTCTATCTGCGTCCCGGCACCTCAGTTCTTGAGGCAGCCGGCGGTCTTCACAAATTTAATGGTTTTGACCGCCCGATGCTGACCGACAGCGGTGGTTTTCAGGTCTTCTCCTTGTCTGGTATCCGTAAGTTGACGCAGGAAGGTGCAGAATTCCGCTCCCACATAGACGGTTCGAAGCATTTTTTCACCCCTGAGCGTGTGATTGACATAGAACGGTCCATAGGCGCAGACATCATGATGGCCTTTGACGAATGTCCTCCCGGCACCTCCGACTACGCCTATTCTAAACAGTCGCTAGACCTGACAGAGTCATGGTTGTCGCGATGTATAACCCGCTACAAAGAGACAGAGCCCAAATATGGCTATCACCAGAGCTTGTTCCCTATTGTCCAGGGTTGCACATACAAAGACCTCCGTGTCCGTGCGGCAGAGAATGTTGCCCGTCAGGAGATGGAAGGCAATGCGATCGGTGGCTTGGCAGTCGGTGAGCCGACCGACGTGATGTATGAAATGATTGAAGTGGTGAATTCCATCCTACCCAAAGATAAGCCCCGCTATCTGATGGGTGTAGGCACTCCGATCAACCTTCTTGAAGGAATTGAGCGTGGTGTAGATATGTTTGACTGCGTGATGCCGACCCGCAACGGCCGTAACGCGATGCTTTTCACCCGCCATGGCACAATGAATCTTCGAAACAAAAAGTGGGAAGACGATTTCAGCCCCTTGGACATTGACGGCACCTCATACGTAGATTCAACTTACAGCAAAGCCTATCTTCACCATCTTTTCAAAGCCCAGGAGCTGCTTGCTCTCCAGATAGCCTCCATCCACAATCTGGCGTTTTACCTGGAACTGATGCGTGAAGCCCGGGAGCACATCTCTTCTGGAGATTTCAGCCTATGGAAATCAAAGATGGTGGCAGAATTAGGTCGCCGTCTGTAACTATTTAGATATCATTCTCATTCATCAGAAGATAAACTTACAGAACTTTGTCAGAAAAAGAAAACATAACAGGAATGACAGCTGATGCCTCCAAGGCAGACATATTGCTGACCGGCACAACAGAAACGCCGTCAGTTATTCCTGACGTTTCCCTTGCTGATTCGGATTCCCAATCTCCGGAAGATGCTATCTCCTCGTCAACACAAGAGGATGACGCTGACGAAAGTCCTGTATCAGAAAAGTCAGATAAGCTGAAACGCCGAATCAAGGCACGCAGCAAATCTCTGAAAAGCCGTTGGAACACCTTCAAAGATATACTGTTCAGCCGCATACTCCACTTGAACCGCATAGACCGGTATCTGATGTGGAAATTCCTGAGCACCTACATCTTCGTGATTGTGATCATCATATCGATAGCTGTTGTTTTTGACGTCAATGAGAACATCGACAAATTTGTGTCGCGAAACGCCACGGTTCATCAGATTATCTTTGACTACTATGTGAATTTCGTGCCCTACTACAGCAACCTGTTCAGTCAGTTGTTTGTGTTTGTGTCAGTGATTTATTTCACGACGAAACTGGCAGAGAATTCTGAGATAATCGCCATGATGTCAACAGGCATGACGTTCCGTCGTCTGATGCGGCCTTACATCCTGTCGTCAATCATCATCTGTATGGTCACCTTTTACTTAGGTTGTTATGTGATTCCAGACGGCAACATCAAGCGAGTGGAATTTGAGAATACCTTCAAGAAGAGACGGACTCCCGCCTACACAACCAACGTGCAGCTTGAGGTTGACAAAGGCGTGATTGCCTACATTGGTCGTTATGAAGACAACACAAAAACGGGATATGAATTTTTCTTAGATAAATTCAAGAACAAAAAGTTGGTAAGTCACCTCCAATCTTCCACAATCCGCTACGATTCATTGGCAGAAGAGCCCTATCATTGGATCCTGTCGAACTATCAGATCAGGGACATAGAAGGCATGCGAGAGGTGTTGAGTTCCGGCACCCGTCTGGACACAATCATCAAAATGGAGCCCCAGGACTTCCTGATTACCAAAGGTCAGCAAGAGACGCTCACGTCTCCCAAACTACGAAAATACATCAAACGTCAGAAGGAACGCGGCTTTGCGAACATCAAAGAATTTGAGTTTGAATATTGGAAACGTGGCGCTTCGTCTTTTGCCATCATCATACTTACAGTGATGGGTGCTTCACTATCCGCAAGAAAACGCAAAAACGGAATGGGCATCGCTCTCGGCATAGGCATCTTCCTGAGCTTGCTATACATCCTGTTCCAAACCTTCTCGAAGACCTTCGCCGTGAATCTGAACATGCATGCAGCTCTGGCCGCATGGATTCCGAACATACTCTTCGCCTTCATCGCGTTCATTCTTTACAAGAAAGCGCCACGATAAAAGAAGGTGGTAATAATATCCAATAAAAAATAAAAAAAACAATCGATTCAATACATGTATTTTGACGAATTCCCTTTAGATGATGAAGTCCTGGATGCGATAGACTCGATGAACTTCAGCGAGTGCACTCCGATACAGCAAGAAAGTATCGGTCCGTTGCTTGAAGGTCATGACCTGATTGGCATAGCCCAGACCGGCACCGGTAAAACCGCCGCCTATCTGATTCCCATCCTGAACCATTTGAATTCAGGAAAATATCCTGCCGACTCCATCAACTGCCTGATTATGTCGCCCACCCGTGAACTGGCACAGCAGATAGACCAACAGATAGAAGGTTTCTCATACTTCATGCCAGTTTCAAGCTATGCTGTATATGGTGGTAATGACGGCATCCGGTTTGAGCAGGAGCGGAAGGGTCTGACAATGGGTGCCGACATCATTGTAGCCACCCCTGGCCGCTTAATCAGCCACTTAAATTCAGGCCACATCGACTTGAGCCATGTCAGTTTCTTTGTCCTCGATGAGGCTGACCGGATGTTGGACATGGGTTTCAGCGATGACATCATGAAGATAGTAAGCTATCTTCCCAAGAATCGTCAGACCATCATGTTTTCCGCCACGATGCCTCCCAACATCCAAACATTGGCAAACGGGATCCTTCACAACCCGGTTGAGATAAAGATTGCCGTTTCCAAGCCAGCAGAAAATATCCTCCAGCATATCTATGTATGTCACGAAGGGATGAAAGACAAGTTGGTCCGTCACATCCTCAGCGATGAGAACTATGACCGTGTGATTATGTTCGTGTCGAAGAAAAACAAGGTTAAAGAGCTTGCACGCACTTTAAAGTTGAAGAACAAGACCATAGGTGCGATGCATTCCGACTTAACTCAGCCTGAGCGCGACTCCATCATGTACGAGTTCCGCAACCAACGCATCAACATACTGATAGCCACAGACATAGTTAGTCGTGGCATTGACATAGACGACATTCAATTAGTAGTGAATTATGATGCTCCACACGATCCAGAAGACTATGTTCACCGCATAGGCCGCACAGCCCGTGCCAACCGTACGGGATGTGCCATCACGCTCATCACACCTTCAGACCTTCAGAGTCTGAGGCGTATAGAGCAACTGATAGAAAAGAAAATAGATGAGTTGCCACTTCCCGAAGGTTGTGGTGAGCGTCCATCTTTAACCCCCTCCAAAAGCAAATCCCACCATCGTCATGCAACTGACAATCGACATAGGCAACAGCAGCATAAAAGCGGGTCTTTTTCCCGCCGTAGGCGTGGCAACGACAAGCGGCCGAAACAGTGACACAAAATTGTCATTACGTCCGGCTGACACTCTTCGTTGCAGCATGTCGGACATGGAATCATTTCATGATTTCATTTCCGGCAAGAACATTCTCTGCTGCCTCCTTTCAACAACCTCCACGATTCCCAAGTGGATACCAGAATTGCTTAAAGAGTCAGGCATATCAGATTATCAAGTGCTTCAGGGCACCACTCCCCTTCCCGTCCGAAATCTCTATGAGACTCCCGAGACGTTAGGAACCGACAGAATCAGCAGTGCCATTGGTGCATATTACTTATCAGGTTGCAAACGTTCGGTGCTTTGCATTGACAGTGGAACCGCCCTGACCTACGACATCGTGAACTGTGCCGGAGAATATTTAGGTGGCAACATTTCTCCCGGCTTAGCCATGCGCTTCCGCAGTCTTCATGACTACACAAGCCGCCTTCCTCTCTTGTCGCCCCAGCATCGACCTACCGAGTTAGGCACCAGCACAGAGAGTGCGATAGTGAATGGTGTGATGAAAGGCATGAGCCACGAGATAGAAGGATTCATAAAAGAATACAGTCTGGCTTTCCCTAATCTTGACGTATATCTGACCGGTGGCGACGCACTTGATTTTGACCTTCACATGAATCGCCGTCTGAAGAAAGAGAAAAACTTAGTCCTGATTGGACTGAACATCATATTAAACCACATACACGAAATAAAATGAACAAAAAGTTTCAAATCATCGCAACAAGCCTGGCCATAGGCCTGATGTCAACTCCCGCCTATTCCCAGAACGGCGTCAACTCACCTTATTCCCGTTATGGCTTTGGAATGCAAGGTGACCGTTCATTAGGTTTCAACAAAGGAATGAGCGGTGTGTCTCAAGGTTTCCGCAGTGGTCAAGAGATCAACGTAATGAACCCTGCATCTTACTCCGCAGTAGATTCACTGACAGCCTTGATAGACTTTGGCATGACCTTTCAGAACGGCAACTACAAGATGGATGGCATTCAGAAGAATGCCCGTAACACAAGTATTGATTATTTTGCCTTTCAATTCCGTGCCTTCAAAAACATAGGAATGTCGCTGGGTATCCTCCCTTACACCAACATCAACTACAATTTCAGTTCATCAGCAGAAAACCTGTCAGGCAGTGAAGACATCACATCTTCCTACACCTTTTCTGGCAGCGGTGGTCTTCATCAAGTGTATTTCGGAGCCGCTTGGCGAGCTTTTGGTGGTCCATTGTCAATAGGTTTCAACGCCTCATATCTTTACGGCGACTATTCCCACACTTCCACCATCAGCTACAACAACACCTCCGCCTACTCGAATGTTCGCGGCTACAGTGCAGACATTTCCACATGGAAATTGGATGCAGGTCTTCAATACACCCTTCGTCTGTCGAAAAGCGATGATTTGACATTGGGTGCCACATACAGTTTAGGCCATGAAGTAAAGAACCGAGCCATCAGAAACACCCAGACCCTGAGTGGCACCACAGTTCAAGGTATGACATCCGACACCATCCGCAACGCTTTTGAGCTACCTCACAGCCTTGACGCAGGTTTCACCTTCCGTCACGGCAACCGCTGGCGTTTGGGCGGTGACTTCACATTAGAAAAATGGAGCGAATGTAAATTTCCTTCCCAAGGAGGTTCTGAGGGTCTATTTGTAAGTAAAAAAGGTCAGCTCTACGACCGCATGCGCGTGGCTTTGGGTTATGACATCACCCCAAATGCGATGAGCAAAAAGTTCCTCAACCGTCTGACCTATAAGCTTGGCGGTTATTATTCCCGCTCATACGCATGCGCCGATCTCACAGGAACTGTAACCGACAAACCGTTTGAATATGGTGTAAGTGCCGGTTTCTCCATTCCAATCTCTAACCGCAACCTGTGGTACAACAGTCCGAAGATCAATGTGGCTTTTCATTGGGTCCACAGCGACATCCCTTATCTGAACACCACGACGATGCGCAAGAGCAACCTTGTTGAGAACTACCTGAAGCTGAGCCTCGGCTTGACCTTCAGCGAGCGCTGGTTCTACAAATGGAAAGTACAATAACGAGTATTTATCATTTCTGTTCATTTATCAGTTTATTAGTTCACCTCTGCTGAACCTATAGAAAAGAGAGCATGTCGATTTTTACCAGAGCCACCGCGTTCCTGCTGCTCATATCTATCATTTCCTCCATCTTCTTCGTATCCTGCAAGGAAGATGAGATACGCTATGCACCGGCCATTGTTGACCGAGACTCACTCCCGATGCTGAAGTCGATTGGCGTATCCACACTGATATCAGATTCCGGTATCATCAGCTACCGTCTGATATCTGAAGACTGGTTCATCTATGATAAGAAAGATCCTCAATACTGGAGTTTTGAGAAGGGTTTGTTCATGGAGAAATACGACAAGAACTTTAAAGTAGAGGCATACCTGAACTGTGACACCGCTTATTATTACTCAGAGATACGGCTGTGGGAACTCCGTGGTCGTGTCAGCGTCCGCAATTCGCGTGGTGAGACATTCAAAACCTCAAAACTATATTGGAACCAGCAGGAGCACAAAATATACTCAGACCAATATATGGAAATAAAGGGTATAGACCGTGAGTTGTCGGGTTATGACTTCTATTCGAACGAGATGATGACAGACTACGAGATTCACAGTTCAAAAGGTTCGTTCCCTGTGAGCGAAGACAACACGAAACCTCGCCCTGACCCAACTGTTATGTCAGAAATGCGCGATACGGTTGAATCATCTCCCGACAGTGTGAGACCTTCATCGGCACCCCCTGCAAGCAGAGAGAGCGCAGTTAATGACAGTATCTCATAAAACGATCAAAAAAGGTTATAAATAAGCATTAAACACCCAAAAAGGACCATATCGTCAAGATTTTTGAGATAAAAGATTAAAAAACATTGTTTTATTCACACGAAAGCGATGATTTTTTTGTATCTTTGTACGATTTTGTGAAAAAAGCGGGAAAACCGCTTAGAAAAGACCGAGACAAATAAAAAAACAACAAAATAAACAAAAAAATGGCAGTATTACAAAAAATTAGAGACAAGAACATCTTGCTTGTAAGTATCATTGCATTTGCATTGTTACTGTTTATTCTATCCATGTCGAACAGGAGCTGCACAGGAAGCGCTCAATCGATGACCACAGGCGAAGTTGCCGGCGAGGAGCTGAGCCTTCAAGATTATCAGGATTTGGTTCAGAACTATCAGTTCATGTATGAGATGACCAATCCAAATGCCCAGTTGTCTTCAGAGGATGCTCAGAACAGCATCAACGATCAGGCATGGCAATCCTACGTATTGAATAAAATGATCAGCAAAGAATGTGAGGCATTGGGTCTTGCAGTGACTGATGATGAGGTTAACAAAGTGTTGACCACAGATGGTGTGACTGGTAATGGCCAGATCAGCAGTTTCCTCCGTCTTCCTGTATTTATGAATCCAGAGACGATGGAATATGATCCGACAGCATTCAATACGCTCGCCACAGAATTGGAGAAGGTGAAATCCGCAGGCCAGATGGATGAGAACAGTGCAAAGCTTTATAAATATCTGGCATTTGCCAAACAGCAGATTAAGAATGAAATGCTTGCCAACAAATACAACAACCTGTTGGTGAACTGCATGATTTCAAACCCTGTTGAAGCCAAAATGAACTTTGATCAGCGTACAGCTGAAAAGGATATTCTTCTCGTTTCTCTCCCTTACGCAGCAATCGACGACAAGGAAGCCAACGTGAGCGACAAGGAAATAGAAGACCGCTTCAACCAAGACAAAGCAAAATATGCCACTTTGGCTTCAGTATGCGATGCCAAAGTGATTGACGTGTTCGTAACTCCAAGTGCTGAGGACAAAAAAGCTATTGAGAAAGAATTTGCAGGCTACTATGCAGAGTTGGATTCTCTGACCGATGTCAAAGAGATCAACCAGCTTATTCGCAAAAGTGGTTCTGACATGCCATACACCGAGATCATGAAGAGTGCCAATGCATTCCCATCCTACATAACCTCTCTGCTTGACGGCAGTGACAGCTTGACTCTCTCGGTAGGTCAGACCTCAAAGCCAGCGTTCAACCAGATGTACAACAAGTATTATACTGTGAAATTGCTTAGCAAAGAGACACAAGCCGACTCCATTCTTCACCGTGAGATTCTTGTAACCGGTGCAGACGAAAAAGAGAAATCCACTCGTGCCGACAGCATCATGAATGCTATTCAGGCAGGCGGTTCGTTCTCAGCCGTTGCCAAGAACTATGGTCAGCAGGGTGATTCCGCTTGGATTTCCTCCGCTCATTTTGAAACAGCAAGAATCGATAATGCAGACGACCGTCTGTTCATCAACTCCCTTTACACCCTTGGCGCTGGCCTTCACAAGCTGAACCTTCAGAATGGCAACATTCTGATCACCGAGATTCTTGCCAGCAAGAACCCAATTACCAAATATAATGTAGCCATTATCGACAAACCGTTCAACTTCTCAGAGAAGACCTATAATGAAGCGTTCAACAAGTTCAGTTCATTCATCGCATCCAACAAGACCATTGGTGAGATTGAGGCTAATGCTGAGAAGAACGGTTACAGCGTTCAGAATATCACAGTTCCGAGCAACCAGCATTCAATTGCTCAGATTCACAACACTAAGGATGCTATCAAATGGCTGTATGACGAAGCCAAAGAAGGTGAACTTTCTGAAATCTACCGTTGCGGTCAGAATGACCACCTGATGGTAGTATCCCTTGCAGGCATGAGTAAAGACACCTACTCTGTTAAGGCCGTTAAGGATCACATCAAGGAAGAATTGGCCAACGCAAAGAAGGCAGACATCATCCTGAAGAAGCTGGGTGGCAATGTGACAATCGAGTCCGCACAGAAGCAGCCAAATGCCTCAACCGACACACTGACCCACATTTCATTGGCCATTCCAGCCATGGTTCCAGCCACCCAGACAAGCGAGCCAATGGTAAGCGCCATCGCATCAAAAACAGCCAAGGGTCATGTTTCTAAAGCTTTCAAAGGTTCCAAGGGTGTTTATGTTCTGAAAGTGTTGAATGACACGAAGCCAGAGACTCCAGAAACCTATGATGCCAAGAAAGAACAGGATCAGATGGCAAGCCAGAACTTAGGCATGGCCATGCGCACTCTTGAGATGAGCCTCATGAAGAAAAACAAGGTTAAGGACACAAGGTATAAGTTCAGTATGTAAGCACCCCGGACATACCTTACAATAAATTAAACGCCCCACAAAGCAGAAAACTTTGTGGGGCGTTTAATATATTCAGTGTAATAGTTTCTAGTGCATGGACCTATAATGGTTTGGCATTTGTCATTAGAGCATGATTTTCCAGAAAGAAGAAATAAGCCAACGGTTTGTCATAAAATCTGTACAAGCGTGAGTATAGTCAACAGCAAATCCCGAAATATATTTTGAAGACGACAAGAAGTCAAAAGAAATTCCTGCACCAAATTCAAAATCAGATGATTTGTTCAAATGGATAGCTTGAGCTCCCTTATCATTGAGAAAATTCGTCTCAGGAGTTAATCTTTGTCCAGCATAAGCTTTCAACGCCATTCGGCTTGAAGGCGAAGACATCAAGCTATATTTAATTCCTGCATTGAAGTGGTATTGATAAATATTGGATCCATAGTAACTATATTTAGGAGCATCATCAGGAAGGGGTTGTACTTTGAATTGTGCCATTCTTGCGGAAAAAACTGCAGCCAAATTCTCATTGAAGAACCAATCGGCTTCCAATGCTGTTGACAAACCAGCCGTAGTTCTCAATTGTCCTTCAAAAAGTCCGTCTTCAACGGTATAGCATTTCTCATCTATTTTATTATACCCAGTCTCGGTTGAAGATACGAGTGCAAATGTAATTGGTTTATTTACGAATTTCAAATATGCATTCGCATCAGCCAATGTGACCTTCGGTTGATTGATTCCTTTCCTCCCATAAATCTTATCAGCAATAAAATAACCTAAATTAGCAGATACGATACCGATTCCCGCTCCAGTTACCACGTCGTTGAGGTAATGGTGATTGAAATGGATACGATGAAATTGTGTGGCAAGAGCGATGGAATATCCTCCTACAGAAATCCAAGGACTGTAATGTCCGAATTCCCGGTCGAGCACAGCTGCCGAAAAGAAAGCTAATGCAGTATGTCCCGAAGGCATACTTTTCTCATCATGTCCGTTAGGTCGGAGTTCATTTGCAGAATTTTTGATTAATTCAGTAAATCCGCACGTGAGCCCAAGTCCGATGGAATTCGCCACCGCCATCCGATTGGTTTTACTTCTGGCTTCCATTCCGAATGCTTTCATAGCCCAAGCGGCAGCAAGTGGGGTTACAGTTGGCAGATAATGCCATTTTTTAGCTTCATGATATTCAAAAATCACGTCTCTGCTGTTGAACTTATCTGTAGTGGCAGTCATCACGATTCCCCGTATGAGAGGAAGAGTGGAAAAATAATCGAATTTCATTTCCTGCCTGAGCATCCTCTCTTCCTGCTCACTTACAGCCTTCTGAATCTTTTGTTTCTTCTCATACTGATCCATCAAGTTCTCCATATCCCTCAGATAATCATCACTGATTTCATGGAATTGCACTCCACCTTCATTTCTGTTGATTGAATCGACAATCAAAGAATCCCCAGCGTCAGTAGTGGTATTCACATTTTGTGCTTTCAACTGCACAGCTATGAGCGCCAAGCACAAACAAAAAAGTTTTTTACACATAAGGTTTGTTCTATAAAATGTTCTCTTATCAGATAAAGGATGATCTTTGAGGATCGCCTCTAAAGAAACTAAATAATTTCTCCGCTACCAAAACAAAGATGGTGGTTTTCATCATAAACCACACAGAACTGACCTGGTGCCACTCCATGAATCGGTTGTTGCGAGATGAGTGTCCATTCATTATTCTCATCCATAAAAAGATGTCCCATAAAGAACTCGGGTGTATGTCTGATTTTAAATGTCACCAGATGTTGAGCGTTTGTTTCATCCCTAGCCCAAGGATTCTCCGTAATAAAATGGAAGTCCGTCATTTTCAGTTTTTTCTTATAAACTTTTTCCGGATTATAGCCATTCGAGACAAAAAGAATATTTCTTTTCATATTTTTTTTCACCACGAACCATGGCCCTCCTCCAAACCCAAGCCCTTTTCTCTGTCCAATCGTATAGAACCACAAACCTTTGTGTGTTCCAATTTTCCGTCCAGTTTCCAGTTCCCTGACATCTCCAGGATTTTCTCCCAAGTATTTCCCGATATAATCCCTGAAATCCACCTGTCCAAGGAAGCAAATTCCCTGACTGTCCTTTCTGTTGGCATTGAGCAGGTTGTTTTTCTCTGCAATTTCCCTCACTTGATGTTTCCACAGATGTCCGATAGGAAACATAAGCTTAGACACTTGCTTGAAATTGATTTGACACAGAAAATCCGTCTGGTCCTTCACGGGATCTGGGCTTGTAGCCAGCCAAGTCTTTCCATTGATCACCTCTGTGGTTGCATAATGTCCGGTAGCGATTTTATCATAATCCTTGCCTACAAATTCTTCAAAACATCCAAATTTGATCAGTTTATTGCACATCACATCGGGATTAGGGGTAAGTCCCATCTTGGCTTTCTCCATAGTATATTTGACCACCATATCCCAATACTGATGGTGAAGATCCACAACTTCCAATTTCAATTTATACTTATTGGCAAGCCACGTGCAGATTTCTATATCCTCTTCAGAAGTGCAGTTCCATTCCTTGTCTTCTTCCGGTCCGATTTTAATATAAAAGAGATCTGGAGAATATCCTTGCTGTACCAAAGAATGAACAGCAACGGCACTGTCAACGCCCCCACTCACCAAAGCGGCAATTTTCGTCATAATAATTAAATCAAGAGGTAAAAAAACAGGAATCAGTTCTGAAAATCCAAATGAAGTTGTTATTTCAGTTTTTTACTGATTTCCAACATTTTGTCGATAGGTTTCACGGCTTTTTCGGCAACAGCCTTATTCACCTTGATTTCAGGCCACTCATATTTGAGCGTGTTATAGAGTTTCTCAAGTGTGTTAAGCTTCATGTACTCACATTCATTACATGAGCAACCAATTTGTTCGCTTGTCTCAGGCGGAGCAGGAATAAAAGTCTTGTTAGGACATTCCTTTTTCATTTGATGAAGGATTCCACTCTCAGTCGCCACGATGAACTTGTCTGCCTTATCGTTGATAGCAAATTTAAGCAATCCAGCTGTAGAACCGACAACATCTGCAATAATCTGTATTGGTTTAGGGCACTCCGGGTGCACAAGCAATTTTGCATCAGGATGTTCTTCCTTAAGTTTCATGATTCCTTCGAGTGAGAATTTTCCGTGGACATGACAACCTCCATCCCATAGAATCATATCCCTTCCTGTGATAGAATTGATGTAGTTACCTAAATTCTTGTCGGGGCCAAAAATCAATTTTTCATCTTCAGGATAGCTATCCACCACGATTTTTGCATTTGAGCTGGTGACGACAACGTCGGACAAAGCCTTGACTTCTGCCGTGGTGTTGACATAAGAGACAACTTTATACCCCGGATGTTTCTTTTTAAATTCCTTTAAATCAGCAGCTTTACAAGAATCAGCAAGTGAGCATCCTGCATTAAGGTCACAAACCAGTACTTTTTTGTCAGGACAGAGTATTTTGTTGGTTTCTCCCATGAAATGCACTCCACACATGACAATTATGTCTGCTTCAGTCTTAGCAGCCCACTGAGCCAATGCGAGTGAATCTCCAATAAAGTCAGCCACATCCTGAATTTCAGGATGTGTGTAGTAATGCGCCAACACGACAGCGTTTTTATCTTCACAGAGTTGCCTAATAGCCTTACTGAGATTGATGCTCTTGTCAACAGGTTCTGTTACAAAGCCTTTATCCAACCATTCCTTTTTAACCATATCAGTTGTAATATTAATTGTTTCTAAAAAATCAAATACTAACCTCCTCCAGTTTCACTAATTTATTGACAATGGCATAAATGGTGATACCTGCCGGAGTATGAATAGACAATTTACGGGCAATATTTCTACGATGAGTTGTGACAGTGTTGATGGAGATGCAAAGAGAATCAGCAATTTCTTTGTTTGACATTCCTTTTGCCACACAGACAACGATATTTTTTTCTCTTTCAGACAGTTCTCCATCATATTCCTTAGTTGGATCTCCTTCTGATTTAGTTTTAGCTTTTTTCAGTCTTCTCACCAAATTTTCCTGATAAATAACAGTTGGTTTGAAAACATAGTCCTCAACCATGCAATGCATCAGCAAATCTTCCTGCACTCTGTAAATATTGTAAATCACTTCATTGATATCAAGGTCAACTTCTTTTTGAGGATAATAGAGAATGAACATCTTCTTCAGGTCCATAAGTTTATCCTCAATCTCCTCATGATGATATGCGAGCAATGTGTTATCATGTTCTTTTCCTTCAATAACCTCTCCATTTCCATCAAGCAACTGCTCCACATATTTGAATGTGACCTCTTCCTCAAATTTCATGTGTTTTCTCACTTCCTCCACATATTCATCAAAAAACTTCAAGACAAGGAACGCCACTTCATTCTTGATAGAGCAATCTATGGCATTGAGCATGTCTCTTCTCATGTTTGGAAACTGATAATCAAGGAAATACCTATGAGTTTGCTTAAGGTAGTCGAGAAGTGAGACAAGACTGAGCTTTTCTGGGTTGATTACATTGTCAATTCCCCCATTCTTCACAAAATTAAGAACAGAGACGAAAGTAAAAGGATCTATTCCTCTTTGTTCACACACTTCTGCAATGGTTTTGTCACCAAATCCAAGCGAAATACCGAATCGGCTCATTACCTGAAGGAGCCTGAAATCATTTGCAATAACAAAAGTAAGCTTATCAGAAACTTTATAATTATCTTTTACTTCCATAAGCAGTATATATCGTATAACATGCAAAATTACAAAAAAAAGAGGAAAAAATAATACTCATCAAGAAAAAACGGACGGAAATCAATCCGTCCGTTTTTAAATTCATATAATATTTGAATTATTTACCTTTCCAGAAGTCATCCAGTTTCTTCTGACGAGCCACCTGAGCATCGTATTCAGCCTTACGCTTGTTGTACTCAGCCATTTTTCTGTCGTACTCAGCCTTAGCTTTAGCATTAGCGGCCTCACGAGCAGCTCTTGCCTGTGCATTTTCCTTAGCTCTTGCCGCTGCAGCCTGCTGCTGTTCAGCCCTCAACTGAGCCTCACGTGCAGCCCTAAGTCTTTCCTGCTCAGCACGGATCTGCGCCAGACGCTCCTGCTCAGCCTTCTGCTGCTCTTCATATTTAGCCCAAGACACTTTCCAGTCGGCCACCTGCTCAGCCAGACGGGTTGCAGTACCGGAGATACTTGGATCTTCTTCAGCAGCCTTATTTGCAAATTCGATAGCAGAATCGAACTTCTTCTCAGAGGCATCCCTTCTTGCACGATAAAGGTCGCATTTACCTTTAAACGATGGAGCAAGCTGTTCAGTCTGAGTCAGGAACGGCTCAGCTTTAGAGATTTGTCCCTTACGTCCGAGCAAGTTGGCAATTTCATAGGAGATCTGCGCTTTCTGAAGTTCGTCAGTACAGAGTTCCACAGCCTTGTTATAGTAGTTGAGAGCCTCATCGATTTTTCCATCTTTGAGTTGCTGGTCACCCATACCAATTGCAGAATAGTACTCCGGCTTGATGTTGTATGCATAGTTTGCTGCTTTGAAATAGAAATCCTCATCATCGCAGTAGTTGTCTTGAAGAACGAGAATGGCAGACTTCAGATAGTTGATATCATCCTTTTTCTCATCCACCTTATTCTCATAGATAGCTCTGATTTGGTCTTTGCTTGCAGCATTTGAAGAAGCAAATGCCTTGTTGACATAATCATACACAGGGTCGTATTGTCTTACGATTTTAGCTGCCTCTTCTTTATTCTCAGTCTCGTTGGCCTTAGCCAGCATTTTCTCACAGACTTCCTTGCAGAGGAGATAATCGTTGAGGAATTGCTCTCTGAACGCATCCGGAGCAGCCTGGAATTTCTTGAAAGAAGTCTGGAAATACTCACTGAGCACAAAACCCTCAATTTCGATAGACGGGTCTTGGTTGACAAGGTTGATACCCTCAGTGAATCCGTCATAGGCCTTGTCGAGCGTGTAGTCTTCAAATATACTCGGTGCGAAATGCGCATAGTCGTATGCTTTGCGGCAAAGCACTGGTCCTCTCGTAGTCTTGATTTCAGACCAAGAATTTAGTGCATCTGCGTTTTGCAGACGAGTGTCGTAGAGTCCGAGGAGCTCAGTAAGATAAGCCTTCTGCTGAGCCTTATCCTGAGACTGTGCGATCATCTGCTCAAACATGGTGACACCACGTGTATAAGTATCGAGTCTGGCAATAGGGGCTTTCTCCATGATAAACTTCCAGTTTTCATAGGCATCCTTCCAGTTTCTCTGTTTATAATTTTCAAGAAACATGCTGACGTTCTGACGAACCTCAATACTGTCCTGTCCATGTCCAATACGGTCATCGAAGGAAGTGCCCTCATATTGAGCGTAAGCAGACGCAGAGAGCATAGCCACAGCTGCTAAAGACAAAAATTTCTTCATTTTCATAGTTTGTTTTATCATTAATAGTTTACTGTTGTCACGTTTTAGACTGCAAAGATAGCAATTATTTTAATTAAAACGGAGAAAAGGTATCCATTATTAACATTTTTTCATTGACTATGTAATCTAAATGTCACAAATCAAATCAAAAGCGCTTTTTAGCAAAGGGAAAAGCCGTTATCAATCCTTCTTTTCCACTTTTTTTCCAAATTCAGGGTCAATATGCAAGAAAGCGGTAACAATGAAAGTGACTGAACAAGCCACAAGAATCCAGATAAAGAAATTCTGATATCCCAAAACATCTGAAAGCCATCCCGCCATCATTCCCGGCAGCATCATTCCAAGCGCCATGAACGCAGTGCAAAGTGCATAGACAGAAGTTGAGCTTTCTCCTCTTGCAAAATAAATGAGAAACATCATGTATGCAGTGAATCCGAATCCATATCCAAGCTGTTCGACAAACACACAAGATGCAATGAGAAAGTCGCTGTCAGTCTGTGTGAGGCTCATATACAGATAAACCGCATCAGGAATACTAATCGCCATGACCATAGGCCAAAGCCATCTTTTAAGTCCATGTCTTGCGACAAGCACACCACCAAGGATACCACCGATGAGTAGTCCGATTACTCCAACAGTACCATAAATAAATCCGACAAATTCTGTTGTGAGCCCCATTCCCCCATTACCCACCTCATCAAGCATGAAAGGTGATGCGATTTTGACGAGCTGAGCTTCCGGGAACCTGAACAGCAACATAAAAAGAAGAGCGGCCCATATCTGCTTTTTCGAGAAGAATATTTTGACCGTTTTCCAAAAGTCAAAAGCAGTGTTTTTCAATACTTTGTTCAACGGAAGCTTTTGTCTGTTCTCAAATTCCACATCCTTGTCAGCCTTTGGCAATGCAAATTTATGGTATGCCATAAGAATCAAAGCAATAAACGCCATGGTCATAAATGTGACCGCCCACGCAAAATCAACAGATGTATTGCTGAAGAGTGCAAAAGCATCATTAGAATTACCGAATCTAGCTCCATTTTGAATCCACCCAGCCATCATAACGAGCAATCCTTGTCCGAAGATCATGCCAATGCGATAGAATGTGGACCTGATACCAACAAACAGCGCTTGTTTATTGCTGTCAAGTGCAACAATATAGAATCCGTCAGCCGCAATATCGTGTGTAGCACTGCTGAATGCCACAAGCCATAAGAAAGCAATGGAAGCCTGAAGCCAATATGATGTAGGAAGTGTGAAGGCAACTCCTGCAAGTCCAGCCCCACAAAGCAACTGAGTGATGATGATCCATTTCCTCTCGGTTGCGATAGAATCGACCACAGGGCTCCAAAGCGGCTTAATCACCCAAGGAAGGTACATCCATGACGTATAAAGCGCCAGTTCTGTGTTGGAGAGTCCCATCTCCTTATACATAATTACCGAAATGACATTTACAGCCACATAAGGTAGTGCCTCCATGAAATAGAGAGAAGGCACCCATCTAGTTGGATTAACTTTATTCATCAAAAAAAGATTAATTCAGAAAACGATTGCAAAGTTAGCAATAATCTTCCTGAAAAAGGAGATATTATACCAAAATGAACAAAAAAACCACAATTTAGTTAAAATATGTTCTAAAAATCCTGTTTTATCTTGCCTCCAATAATCCTTCCATTCATTGCTTACGCCATCATCATTCCTTTTTTCATGTGTTGGTTAATATATTCTCTTGGAGACATTCCGACATTCCTCTTGAAATACCTTCCAAAGAAAGACTGAGAGCTGAAATTCATGATCTCACAAAGCTCGTGAATAGAATACTTCTGCTCCAACATCAGATTTTTAATTTTCTTTATGACATTTTCCTCAATGCACGCAATCGCGCTTTTTCCTGTGTATTGATTCGTAATAGCAGAAAGGTATTTAGGTGTGACGTTGAGTTTATCTGCATAGAATTTCACGTCCCTATGCTCGTCAGACATTTGGTCGAGCATATTGATAAAATGTTCGAACACCACATTCTGTCTTGAGACGGCATTTTTATTAGACTTGATTTTGATTGTCTGCTCAGATATTGTTGTCATATTGCTAATAATCAAAATATTAGCATAACTTTTAAGGATTTCTTTTTGAAAAATATGATTATGGTTATTCATCCAAGCAATCATATTCCTATAAACTCCTTCCACAAATTCCAACTGATTTCGATCAATACGTGCAAAATCATATCCTTTATTTTCGAGTTGCAGAATATCAAGACTCAATCCTAATTTTCTTTTTGCCTCAAGGAGTAGCTGGTCAGAGACTTCAATCACGAAAAACCTGTAGTCCTCAGAGAATTTCTTGAAAAAGACCACTGAATTCTTAATCAATGCAATAGAGAATCCTTTTGTAAAAACATGAGTATTTCCATTGATTTCCACTTCAGCATTGCCATTGACCACAAAAACAAACCTCAGAGAAGGAATCTTAAGATAACTGTTGACAGGCAGCACCCCCGACTCCCCCTGATCAGAAATATAATTGTCGTAAAGAGCAATGAAATCTGATATTTCTTTGACGAACTTATAAGGGTTCTTGATGTTATTTTCCATTATTATCCTCCTGTTCTTCAACGCGGTAAAGTCTTTTGTTAAACTTAACAACAAACTCTCTCGGTGACATTCCAGTAATTCTCTTGAAATATCTTCCAAAAAACGATTGCGACTGAAAGTTGAACATCTCACTGATTTTCTTGATATTCAATTCTCCTTCGTAGAGCATAACCTTGATTCTGAAAACCACATAGTTATCGATAACGACGGAAGCAGGAAAACCCGTGTAATAGGTAGTGATATATGATAAATATTTAGGTGTGATCCCCAGTTGTTCTGCATAAAAAAGCACATTCCTATTCTGCATGTAATTAAAATGGAGCAATTCCTGGAATTTAATGAATGCGCTTCTCCTCTTATTCATTGGATAATAATGAATTTCATTAAACTCCTCCAATTTTGAGATGATATTGAGAAGGAAAATACTAGCATACTCCCTGAAAGCTAATTCTTTCAACATATAATCCCGCCTCTTCGCCTCATTTTTCATTTGTCGATAGATAGAGAGACATTCATTCATCAGTACATCATCAAACGTGTAGTGATATATAGAAAACAGCTCTCTTCTTTTTTCAAAAGGAATGTTGAACTCATTGTACAACTTGAGCACAATATGTGCTCTCATGATAAAAGCAAAGAAAACAGCTTGAGTTGAGATGAATTGAACCCTAGTGCATGGCATGATAACAAGATACTCTTTCTCCTTGACCACAATTTCCACCCCATCAATCAGTGCCTTGATAGTTCCGCTGACAACAAAGAAAGTGTGATAGAAAGAAGAGTTATAAAAAAGAGATTTATCCGGCATTTTGGGATTATCGGCATCCAGCGTGTCGAATAAAATAAAATTGTCGTTGCAAGAATAAAAAAATGCATCTCCGACATCAAAGTTTTTGTCGAACCCGATATCCTGTTGTAAAAGCATCATATAATAATCTCAATTTTCTATAATTTTTTATGGTGATGAAATTCATATCACGCATCTTCAGTCATGGTATGCAAAATCATCGTCGTAGCCCCAATGTTGATAATGGTCCCATCTTCAATCACCCTCCTCTCATTGTTGGCGAGAATGGCATTCATCACAAAAGTCCCCGTGTTGCTTGGAGCATCCCTGAGTGTATAAACCGGCTTGCCATTTTTCCCGATTTTTACATTGATAATACAATGTAGTGTGTCAACACTTGGGTCAGAAGTGATGATAGGTTTGTTGATGTCAGTTCCTTTCAAGTATCTTCCAAAAACATTATCCCCCAATTGTAGAGGAATGACTTGTTTGAAAGCAAATTTATTCTCAACGATGGTAACAGATCCATATTCTTTGTCGAACTGATGCTCATCGAGGCTTTTCTCCTCATGTATGGCATTGAGTTTAGACAAACCAATTCTAATCCCAAATTCCTTCTTACACTCTTTGCATTTAAAAACGAGTGCCTGTCCCTGCTTGTATTTCGTCTCATCGAAAACGATGAACGTATCGCATTTGGGGCATTTAACTCTTTTCATCAGTAATCTGTTTCAATTATTGAATGTCGAGCACCCACGCATTTTGGAATTTCTTGTTCACCTTCTTGAGTGCCGTCAAAGTTTTCTGAGCGTCATTATATGAATTAAACCTTGAATAGAGCACATAATTGACCTTTTTGACTTCTTTCATGAAAGCTCCCGGCAGGTTTTGTTCTTCAAGCTGGCTGATAAGGTACTGTCCACATTGTTCGTTGGCTGCAGCAGCCACCACGATAGAATATCTTCCATCAGCAGTGTTGAGATTGTTGGCTTTATCAATATCTTGCTGTGAAATCACAAGTGTGTTGCTGTAAGTCTGTGGAGCAGTCTGAAGAAGGATAATCTGAGGCTGAACGATTGTTTTTCCGTCATCCTTCCTCTCCGCTTCATGATTTGCAGCTCGAGCATTAAGTCCCTCACTACTTTTAGCATGCACCTCGGCACGTTCTATCCAGCTTGAGTTATGCACACCAGCTCCTGCAATAGTTTTTTCAGTTTGTCCATACTTGTTCAGATAAGGGAATGCAAACAAGAAGAACATAGCTACAGCAGCCGCAGAAGAGATAGCCACATCTCTCCATCTTCTCCTCACAGTTGTTCTTTCGTCAGCATCAGGATGCTTAGCTATAGGAAGAGCAGCTGTCTGCTCGATATTTGAAATGATATCCCTTTCTTTCTCGAGTTCTGCCACTGATTTGAGCCTGATGGCTGGCAAAGCGAAGAGAGACGGAGTTATCACAGAAGTATGCTGCTGTTCGAAAGAGATATGTCCCTCAAGATTTTTCCTGAGTGTGCCTATATTCTCGAGCACCACCCACCCATTCTCATCAAGCAGGTCGTTGATTTCCTGCACATCGATTTCGAGTTGCTTCAAAGCCTGCGGATAGGTTGCATCATAGTTCTGCATATACGCATGCACAATGAGTCCGTCATTGGCCTTAAGCTCCTTGTTAAAGACAATGAAACGCCCCGGAGGCAGCATAAGGTTGTTCTCATCGCTATCGAACTCTGCCTGCTTGTTGTCCACAAGAAAGCCTCCCAATCCCGGCACCATAACCAGATTGTTGTTGAGAAGTAGAATCTCGAGATTTTTTGCTAATACTTTCATACTGCAAATTTATGTATTATTTTTTACAATAATTGCATAAATCGGAATAAAATTTTCAACAGTTGACGTTTTTTTTTAAACAGTGACATGGCAAGAAACCTCTGTTTGCCTTTCCAATCAGATAAAAAAGAGTAAGACACCCATAATCAAGAGAAGAATGCCCGAAACCAAGTTGATCAAGAACTGAATTCTCTCCAATTTTCTTTCCCATTGATGGGTCTTTTTGATAGAGAAAGTGCATATAGATGCAAAAGCGACAATAGGAATCACCGCACTGATGGCAAACACTGCAATTAGCAGAATGCTCCAATTCGATGCCACCGCCATCGGCATCATCACTCCGAAATAAAGCACAGCACTCTCCGGGCAAAAGATGAGTGCAAGCAACACTCCCATGAGGAAGATTCCAATATTCTTGTTTTTTCTGATAATATTTCCCGAATTATGGCAAGAGCCACTGTGGTGATGATGGTGTAATGCTCTGAAAATAAAAAACAAGGCAAGAACGATGGTGAGGTATGGCATCAGCATTTCGACCCACTGGGAAAGCGTGTCAGAATAGACCTTGTCGAAAGCTAATCCTGCCCCTTTATACAGCAAAAGGAGAATAATGCCAAGTCCGAAATAAAGAATAGCCCTTCCTGACACGAAGACCAAGGTTTTCCTCATGAGATGCTTACCATCCTCTCTCTCCAGCATCACCGCCATTGCTGAGAGGCAAATAGCCACCTGGCATGGGTTGACAGCCACGATTAAGCCCAACAAAAAAGCAGTCAACAGATTCAGTTCCGTTGACTGTATGAAGTTATTGATAATGTCGGTCATAAAAACGTCAGAAAGTTTAGGTATGTTCTAAAAAATCTGTTTGGTGATTATTTTACAAGCACGTAATAGTCCCCCCTTAAGTACAGAAAACGAGAATCAGCATCTGTGCTGAAACGATACGGAGGAACATGGAAAGCGGATAAACCGTGGAATATGCAATCGACGGCACATCATTGTTAGCAGTCGCCGTGGAATAAGCAAGAGCTGGCGGATCGGTAGTGGCACCCGCAATAAGTCCCATGATATAGAAATAATTTTGCTTGTATTTCGCTCTCATGATGATACCGACGATAAGAATAGGCACAATGGTGATGATGAATCCATAAAGCACGAAAGACAAACCTCCGTTCATCACCGTTTCCAGGAAGTTACCTCCTGCCTTAATACCCACACTTGCAAGGAAAAGAACCAGTCCTATATCCCTAATCATGAGTGATGCCGAGTTTGTGGTGTAGGCCACAAGTTTCAGTTTAAATCCGAAACGCCCGACAAGAATGGCAATGATGAGAGGTCCTCCCGCCAAACCGAGTTTAACTGGCATGGAAAGTCCGAGATCGAATGGTATGCTACCAAAAATGATACCACAGAGAATACC
>JAEEGI010003894.1_pt1 | contig 35272 bp, 21 predicted proteins | sample 8958751 | NCBI WGS metagenome assembly JAEEGI01 (sample SAMN16246545, study PRJNA631951) | gut metagenome | biome: gut microbiome; feature: rumen; material: KS-attached | host: Bos | place: Iran: Karaj | collected 2018-10 | reverse complement strand
TCGTAGGTGTATGTGGTTTCTGTCCATTGAGCATAAAGAGTAGTATCTGCTGCTGCAGTGAACTCTGCTCCATCTCCATATGACATCCCCGAGCCGTCAGCTTTTGTATTCCATCCGGCGAACACAAAGCCTTCTTTTGTGAATGTATTAGCCAAAAGATTTCCGCCAGCGGGGCAGAAATTCTGAGTTGTTACGCTTCCTTCTCCTCCGTTTGGATCAAAGGTAACAACGATGGGCGTACCCTTTTCCCACTTGTCGTGGGTGGAACAATAGAAGAACTGATCTCCAGTCGATGAACCAGCTGTCGCAGTATAAGAGCCGTCTCCGTTATGGAGCTGCGCAGATGTGACAGGAATATCGACATATGTAATGTCACTTCCGTTTTGCGTTGCCTGATAAGTTGTTGTGCTCGTTCCGGCAGAAGTATTAAAAACTATCTTTCCCTTCTTTTCCGAAGAAGTGATATCAGCTCCGCTCGAAGTGGTATACAGCGGGCCATTCAGTTCAACTGTACCGTTAACATCAACTATTGCGTCAGCCAAAGGCGCTCTGGCTCCTCTGGTTGCTGCGGTATATGCCAATGTCCTGTACTTGCCGCCAAAAGCAAAGTTTCCAAGATTCCATTGGTCGAGGTCATATACGTATGCATTAATGCCACTCCCAATGACCAGCTTTGCATTTTCTGCAACAGAGATCTTTACCCCAGCCAACAAAGCCAGATCCTGATTGACGGTAGCTGTACCTGAATTGATCTCCATAGTAATGTTATTTACTATTGGCAATACGTATTTTGCTGAATTTACAGTTTTATATACTTTAAGCGTAATACTTGATATCTGGAATGCACCTGATACCTGGTACAGCATTCTGTCCTGGGCAGATAAGTAGGTTCTTGTCAAATTACCTGACGTCAGGTTAAACAAGAATCCCGACCCCTTTCCAATAAAGTTTACCGCTCCGGTTTCAGTAAGCCCCACAAAGGACATGTATACTCCGCTGTAAACATAGTCTGAGGCTCCACTTTCTATTATTAACGGTACCTCTACGTTCTGAACAAAGTATTGAGTAAATGGGAATACCCTCTGACTGTTATCCAACATATTGTTAGTTGCAGTTCCACCTCGGAAATCCCTGATCTGGAAACACTCCCTAACAGTGGCCCCTGACATAGCATGTACTTTTCCACTATTAGTATCACTGACCTTGTTGGTTCCGGATATATATCCCCAGCAGTCTAATTCTCCTCCTGACTGAATATTGATCTCACTTCCGTTGTCCATGAGAATCTTTCCATGAGGTCCGGATGGCGTACCATTGTACCCATTATCCTGCGCAAATGCCGAAAATTCTCCGCCAACGCTCAGATATGAACCACTGCTAAGGTTCAGGATGGCTCCCGATGCCATGGTCAAAGTTCTGTAAGTTGTTGGAGCAGTATAGCTGTTACCTCCTGCATATACGCCATGATTCGTTCCGGTATACACAGTCTTGTCTGCATTAAACGGAATAAGCACAGTATACCCGCTGGGGACATTATATGTACCCGCAAACAAGGTGCCGTCTTCGAGCAGAATGATCGTCTTCGTGCTTGTTTGTACCGCATAGGCAATTGCTTCATTAAGATCGTCAAATTCCTCCGATCCAACACCCCAAAGTGGTGAAAGTGCAGAGTTAAAAACAGGATAAACTGAACAATCAGAAGCAAAATATGCGTTAAAAGGATTGGTTGAGCTGAGCTTCTTCCCATTCTGGTCATACCAGCCCTTAAGTTTATATCCACTTGCAGGTGAAGCAACCAATGTAAACCCTTCTGTGGAACTCTTCGTTTTTGTCATTCCTTCACTGAACGCCGTTCCGTCAACAGTATAAGTTCCTCCGTCCGAAGGCTGTGGGGATAAAAAGTTCACGGTCACATTCGTGTCAACGATCAGCTGAATGTTAGAAATGCTGACGGAAGACGTCACCGCTCCGGCATTTCCTGAATATATGATAATCGTCACTGACTCATTGTTGTTAAGTGTCTTAACAAAACTTCCCGGTGACGTTACTCTGGTGCCTCCAATCGTAACTGATCCACCGGCTGCCAGACTGATATTACTGTAGTCAAATGATATTTGAGCAGCCTGACCCTTCGTATTTGTCAGTGTAAGTGTAGCTGTCTGGGATTTGGCTTCTGTGCTGCTGCACCCTGATGTGGCTGCGGTTCCGGTAGCTGACCCATCTACTGCGTTGGAACTGGTCGCTGTCCAGGTCCCAACATCATAGCTGGCGTTCAAACCGCTTACATTGAGTCCGCTAACTGACGCGGCATACACGCCGATGTCTTCCATCGGCAGCGACACCAGGACCATAAACAAAATCATGCAAAGTATGAGTGTTCGTCTCAGTATTCTCTTAACCACTGTACTTTCCTCCGTTTTTTCCGGTTTTTTTGCCGGAATTCTTTACATACTGTCGTTTCATTTCAACTAATATACTTATTCCGATGATCAGGCACAGGATCGACCACAGGTGCGCCATATGAACGAATGACCCGCCATCGGCCTCCCTAAAACCCTCCTCAAGGAATCTGAAGACTCCGTAAGAAGTCATAAGTATGGGAAAGAGCGAACCTTTTATGAAGGTCTCGCTCTTTTCTTTTCTCAAAAAATACGCGAACAGGAGCACGTAAAACACAAGCTCCAGTTCCCTCGTAGGCCATCTCATTTCTGTTCCCGGGATAAGATTTCCCTGACAGCATCCGGCTATCAGACAGCTTACCCTCTGCAGGAACAGGGACGGCACAGCATAAAGCGCCAGAAGGTCAGTCATACCGGCCCTTCTGAAGCCCTTAAATGCGATTAGATAGGGTATTGGCGCAAAGAAGTACATTCCATACGTCGATACTCCTCCAAGCCTAAAAGCCTCGCCTGACAACACGCGCTCGATACCACAAAAAACCGTAGCTCCGAGAACGCATATCACCGAGTACGAGACGCAAAGCAACGCGATCTGCCATAAATGATCATAGCCGACCTGATCACGTCTTTTCCACACTAATGGAAAGCCGATGATCAGACCGACTGCTACTGCCAATGTTTTGCAATTGTCAGTTAGAAATTCCAGCATTTCGAATGCTTCTCCAAGGCCCGTCGGGAGCAGGCACGAATGCCTGCTCCCTTAGGGTCGATTCATTAAGCTATAGTTTTTACTCCGGTTTGTAGACGATGACTTCGTCTTCGGGTTCCATGCTGAATGTAAGTCTGACTGTATCGTCATTGATCATGGCATCGCTGGGTCCGCCCAGAACGATTCCTGCATAGATCTCCTGTGCCTTGGCGTACTTGATTCCGTCGCCGCACATTGCTCCGCGTGTTCCGCTGAGGATGATGGGTGCTCCCATCAGATTGGCTACCGGTCCGCCGCAAAGTCCGTCAGGATAGTTGTCTCCGACGGCCAGTACAGCCTGTGTGGCTGCAGGCACGAACTTAAGAGCCAGTGCAGTGGAAGTCTCATATCTTGACTTGCCTCCGGTCCTGTCAGCGACGGTGCCGTAAGCCTTGAGTTCTTCCTCCATCTCCTCACTGACAGCTCCGGCTCCGCCCACAAGGTGGAAGTTCCAGCCACTGCCTTCTGTCAGGAATGTCTTCTGGTTCTCAGTAAGCTGTCCGCCTACGATGAGGATCGGCATGTCGATGGCTGATGAGCTCAGTGCGTCCGCAAAGTTCATGCCTGTGCAGACGAACAGGTCTCCGCTCTTGACTTCCAGTTCCCTCAGGATGGACAGGTTAGTTTCATATCTGTTCTTTCCATCGAGTCTGGTGATTTCGAATGAAGACAGCTCTGCCAGCCATGCATCCTCCACGGCGCCCTTTCCGCCGAGTACGTAGATCTTGCCGCCTTCTGCCATGTTGGCCTTGATGTAGGCCGTGACTTCAGCTGCGCTCGTTCCGTCGATCATGATCAGCGGTGCGTGCTTGCGGATGGCCAGGTCTGCTCCCGTAAGAGCATCCGGGAAGTTGGTGCCTGTAGCGATAACCACTGTGCTGAACTTCTCCAGTCCCTCGATCTCCTTGTAGTACTCTGCTACCTTGAGTGATGTCTTGTAACGGTTCTTTCCGTAGATCCTCAGCACTCCGTCCACCTTGACCACGTCGGTGTACTCTTCTCCGTCGAAGGTCACCGTCGCGGTGTATGTGGTCTCGTTGCCTACTGTCTCGGAGGTCACCTCACACGGAAGTGTGATCCTGTGGGTCTCGTCTCTCTTGCAGACGAACGTTGCTGTGCAGCTTGAGTGATCCTCTGACCATTCAAAGATGATGTTTTCGGTATCCCAGTCATGTCCCAGAGCCTTGATCACGCTTGTCGTCGTCTGAGTCGCAAAAATCTCATTCTCGAAGGTGGCTGTGTAGGTCCTCAGTCCGTCTTCCTCGCAGGTGGCGGGTGTGGTGTCCACAGTTGTTATCTTGCCGTTCTCAGTCAGGATGTGGGTCGGGTCATTCTTGCAGACTGCCTTGGCGGTGCAGGTGCTGTTATCCTCTGCCCATGTGTAGGCGGGCTCGCCCCAGTCGTGGCCTGTAGCCGGAATGGCCTCCGTCTTTGTCTGAGTCTCAAAGAGCTCATTCTCAAATGTTGCGGTGTAAACTGTCTTGCCTGCTTCTTCGCAGCCGGGGGCAGTTACGTCTTTTGTGACGGTGGCTGTCTCTACTATGACGTGGCCGGGGTTGTTGGAGCAGATAACTACTGCAACTACCTTGTCTAAGTTCTCGGACCAGGTGTATACCGGTGTTCCCCAGTCGTGTCCTGTTGCCGGGATGGCTTCGGTCGCAGTCTGGGTCTCGAACAGTTCGTTCTCGAATGTTGCCGTATAGGTAGTCTCACCGGCTTCTGTACATGTTGCAGGTGTTGTTACCTGACTGGTTGCGGTGACCGTCTCTGTCAGCTCGTGCTCAGCATTGTTTCCGCAAATGGATGTAGCTGTGCAGGCGTTGCCGTCCCATGTGTATGCGGGCTCGCCCCAGTCATGTCCAAGTGCAGGTACGTCGACCGTCTTGGTCTGATCTTCGAATCTTTCGTTTCCGAAGTGTGCGGTGTAGATCTTCTGTCCCGGTTCTGTGCAGGTGGCTTCCTTGCCCTCTGCCCACTCCCAGGTGGTCTCGACCGTCTCAGTCACTGTCAGTGTCGGGTCGTCTGTGCAAGGCAGAGTAGCCGTTACTGTGCCGTTGTCATCGGACCATGTGTATGTGGGTTCGCCCCACTGATGTCCGGTTGCCGGGATGACTACCTCATGTGTCTGATCCTCGAAGGGTTCATCGAAGTCAGCCGTGTAGGTCGTGGAACCGTTAGTTGTTGCTGTAGGATCGACTGTCACAGATGTCGTCGTGACTGTCTGAGTCTCGACGTGGCTCGGATCGCGCTGGCAGACTCTGGTTGCTGTGCATGTCGAGAAGTCGGATGACCACATGTAGGTCGTCTCGCCCCAAAGATGTCCGAGAGCCTCTGTGATCCAGCTGTCCTCTTCGATCGGCTTTGTTGCAGCTTCGTCCTCAAAGAACTTGCCGCAGTTCTCGCACTCGTAGTATGCGTCATTTCCGCCCTCATCACAGGTGGCAGGAACTTCTTCGTGTGCGATCAGCTTGTGGCCGAATGCGAATGTGACTGTTGTCGTAGTGTCATCGATGGCTGTGCAGAACTCGGAGATTCCGGTGAATACCGCTGTCATCATCTCGTTGACGTTCTGTGCGTTCTTCAGTCCCTGAAGGGCATCCTTCATGGCCTGGGTGGCTGTGACGTCTGCTGTGATGGACATGCAGTTCTGCTTCCATGCTGCGTAGCTGGTTCCAAGGTCAAGTCTTGTTCCCTCTGCTACGTATGCCTTCACGCCTTCCACCGGCTTGTCGGCTGTCTTGTAGACTACCGCGTCGCGGATCGCTGCGTTAAGTGCATCCATGTCGTTCAGGTTGTCGACCACGACGTCCTTCTCAGCAAGAAGGATCATGTCTTCTACCTGGATGTAGGAGCCGGCCTTGATCACTGCGGAGCTGTCATCTGTGGAATCTGTTCCGTAGTCGATGTTCTGATCGTTTACGATCTCGTGCCATACTGACCTTGCGTTGTTCTCGCTGGCCGGTGTAGCTGTGATCTTTCTGCCTTCATTAGTTACTGTGTATGTTACGGAGTGGCCGCCCTCAACACGTCCGATCACTGTTGCTTCGTGGAGTCCTGAGAACAGGGTCTCTACTACTGTAAGCGGGCTGTTGGACGGTGCCATTCCTGTGTTCAGGGTCCTGATGTAGCTTCTGACTCCATCAACTCCGAGGCTGTCCACATTCTTCATCCAGACGCCTACGGTGATGTTGTCCTTGGATACATATTCTCCGTTGATGGAGAGAACTCCCTGATAGTTGGGATATACGATTCCGGTCACTGAACCGGTTGTTCCGTTCTGTGCCGTTGAGGATACGGAGACTGCGAACTTGAAGTCATCAGAATCCTTGTCGTCGATGTACTTCTGTGTCGCAAATGCTTCGTTCTCGAAGGTCGCGGTATAGGTGGTCGTCTCTCCGTTGAACGGGAAGTCTTCCTGAGCGGTGACTACCGTAACTATGCCTTCCCCGGTCTCAACGTGGCTTGCATCGTTCTTGCAGACTCTCGTTGCCGTGCAAGCGGTGTGATCCTCGGACCATGCGTATGTGGGCTCGTCCCAGTCATGTCCGGTGGACGGATCGACGATGTCTGTGACCTCGGTGGTCGCCTCAGCGTCGCTGAACATCTTGCCGCAGTTCTCGCAGATGTAGTACTCGATGTTTCCATCTTCTGTACATGTGTGCGGCACTGCGTCGACCTTTGTAAGGTCATGTCCGAAGGAGAATTCCACGGTCGTGGTCGTGTCGTCGATGGCTGTGCAGAACTCGGAGATTCCGGTGAATACCGCTGTCATCATCTCGTTGACGTTAGCTGCGTTCTTCAGTCCTGCAAGAGCATCCTTCATTGCCTGTGTAGCAGTGACATCTGCAGTTACGGACATGCAGTTCTGCTTCCAGGAAGCATAGCTTGTTCCGAGATTAAGGATGGTTCCTTCTGCAATGAATGCCTTCACGCCTTCCACGGGCTTGTCAGCTGTCTTGTAGACTACCGCGTCGCGGATCGCTGCGTTCAGCGCATCCATGTCGTCCAGGTTGTCGACCACAACGTCCTTCTCAGCCAGGAGGATCATATCCTCTACCTGAATGTAGGAGCCGGCCTTGATGACTGCAGAGCTGTCATCCTCTGCCTTCGTGCCGTAGTCGATGTTCTGATCGTTTACGATCTCGTGCCATACTGACCTTGCGTTGTTCTCGCTGGCGGGTACAGCAGTGATCTTTCTTCCTTCGTTTGTTACTGTGTATGTTACGGAGTGGCCGCCGTCGACCTTTCCGATAACTGTTGCTTCGTGAAGTCCTGCGAACAGTCCTTCCACTACTGCAAGTGAGCTGTGGGAGGGAGCCATTCCTGTGTTGATGGTTCTCTCGTAATGTCTCTCACCCTCGACTCCGAGGCTGTCCACATTCTTCATCCAGACGCCTACAGTGAGGTTGTCCTTCGAAACGGCATCGCCGTTGATGGAGATCACTCCCTCATAGTTGGGATATACGATTCCTGTTACGGATCCGACCTCAGCTCTGTTCACGACGGAGGATACGGAGACCGCGAACTTGTAGTCCCTGGAAGGTGTTTCCACGGTCTTTGTCTGAGTCTCGAACGCCTCGTTTGTGAAGGTGGCTGTGTAGGTGGTCGTCTCGCCGTCATACGGGAATGCATCCTTGACCACCGTGGGTACCGCGGTGACTGTCTGGGATTCCACGTGACTTGCGTCTTTTGTGCAGACTCTCTCGGCTGTGCATGTCGCAAAATCTTCAGACCAGGTGTAGGTAGTTTCTCCCCAAACGTGTCCGGCTGCAGCGACTGCCTCAGTCTGTGTCTGAGTCGTGAAGGGCTCCTTGGTGAAGGTGGCCGTTATGGTCTTGACACCCTCGCCCTCGCAGGTGGCCGCTGTGGTCACTTCGCTTGTAATAACAGCATCCTCAGTCTGGACGTGGTCTGCGTTTCTCTTGCAGACTGCTGAAGCTGAGCATGTGCTGTGATCTGCAGCCCAGTCATAGACGGGCTCGTTCCAGTCGTGTCCGAGAGCCTCGATGGTCTCGGTTGCTGTCTGAGTGGTGAATGGTTCTTTTGTGAATGCTGCGGTGAAGGTCTTAACGCCTTCTGCCTCGCAGGTGGCTGCTGTTGTGATCTCGCTTGTGGGAGCCACTGACTCAACCACGATGTGTGCCGGGTCTCTCTTGCAGATCGCTACTGCGACCACGGTGGCCTTCTCTTCAGCCCATGTGTAGGTGATGTTCCAGTCATGTCCGAGAGCAGCGATCACTACAGCCTCAGCTGTGGTCTCGGCGGTGCCGGCAGCATCTGTGAAGAGCTTGCCGCATCTCTCGCACACATAGTACTCGATGTTTCCTGCCGCTGTGCATGTGGCTGCAGCTGCATCGACCTTTGTAAGGTCATGTCCAAGAGCTGCGACTTCCACTTCTTTGGTCTGGACCGTGAACTTGTCTGACGCAAAAGATGCGCTGGTGTAAATCTGGGTTCCTCCCTCTTCACAGTTAGCTTCCTTGCCGTCCTTCCACGCCATCGTGGTCTCCACTGTCTCTACTACGTTCTTTTCGGGATTTTCGTTGCAGGGAAGTGTGGCTGTCACAGTGCTGTTGTCATCAGCCCATGTGTATGTGGGTTCGCCGTAGGTATAGCCTGTCGCGGGGATCTCTTCCACGTGAGTCTGTGTCTCGAATGCTTCGTTCACGAACTCAGCTGTGTAAGTCTTGGAGCCCTTCTCTTCAGGTGTGGGATCTACGATAACCACTGTAGATCTGACTGTCTCAGTCTCCTTGTGAGTCGAATCGTTTGCGCAGATCCTCTCCGCAGTACACTGTGTGTAATCCGCGTTCCATGTGTAAGTCACTTCGCCCCAGGCGTGTCCAAGAGCCGGTATCTCGACTTCCTTGGTCTGGGTCTGGAAAAGACCTGCAACTTCTGTGTTCTGGAATGTTGCAGTGTAGACCGTCTTGCCTGCTTCGGTGCAGGTAGCATCTGTCGTTTCAGGTGTCGCGTTGGCTGTCTCTGGTACCACGTGTGCCGGGTCGTTCTTGCAGACTGCTGTGGCTGTCACCGTGCTGTTGTCCTCTGCCCAGACATATTCGGGTGTATCCCAGTCATGTCCGGTCTTGGGATCGACGGTGTCGGTAATTTCCGTGGCGGCATCGGCATCGCTGAACAGCTTGCCGCAGTTCTCGCACTCGTAGTACTCGATGTTTCCGTCTTCTTCGCAGGTTGCTGCTACTGCGTCTACCTTCGTAAGCTTGTGGCCGAAGGAGAACACTACCGTTGTTGTGGTATCGTCGATAGCTGCGCAGAACTCGGAGATTCCCGTGAACATAGCTCCCATCATATCGTTGACGTTAGCTGCATTCTTCAGTCCCTGAAGTGCATCCTTCATGGCCTGTGTTGCGGGTACGTCAGCTGTGATGGACATGCAGTTCTGCTTCCATTCAGCATAGCTGGTTCCCAGATCGAGCCTGGTTCCCTGTGCAACGTATACCTTTACGCCCTCGATGGGCTTGTCGGCTGCCTTGTAGACCACAGCGTTTCTGATAGCTGTGTTCAGTGCTGCCATGTCGTCCAGGTTGTCGACTGCGATGTCGCTCTCTGCCAGGAGGATCATATCCTCTACCTGGATGTATGAGCCGGCCTTGATCAAAGCGGAGCTGTCATCAGTCTCATCTGTTCCGTAGTTGATGTTATCCTGGTTCACGATCTCATGCCATACTGACCTCGCGTTGTTCTCGCTGGCGGGAATGGCTGTGATCTTTCTTTCTTCGTTTGTGATCGTGTATGTTACGGAATGCTTTCCTTCCACTTTGGCGATCACTGTCGCTTCGTGGAGCGGGCTGAGCAGCTGCTCAACTGCTGCCAGTGAGCTGTTGGAAGCTTCCATGCCTGTGCTGAGGGTTCTGATGTAGCTTCTTTCGCCCTCTACTCCAAGGCTGTCTACGTTCTTCATCCATACACCCACGGTGATGTTGTCTTTTGATACGTGCTCACCGTTGATGGAAAGGACTCCGTTGTAGTTCGGATATACGATTCCGGTTACGGAACCTGTTGTTCCGTCCTGTGCAACCGAAGATACGGAAACCGCGAACTTGTAGTCCTGAGAACCTGTGGCTGCGGAATCTGTCTGTGTCGCAAAGGCCGGGTTGGTGAATGCAGCGGTGTATGTCGTCGTGTATCCGCTGAGCGGGAATGCATCATATGCTACATCTGTTGTCGGTCTGACTGTCTCGGACTCGATGTGTGTGGGATCGTTCTTGCATGTCCTTGTGGCTGTGCAGGTGCTGTGATCCTCTGCCCATGTGTAAGTCGGTTCGTTCCAGTCATGGTCTGTAGCATCGACGGTCACGGTCTTCGTCTGTGTCACAAAAGGCTCTACGGTGAAGGTGGCCGTCAATGTGTTCACTCCCTGTGTAAGGCAGGTAGGTGCTGTGACTACAGTCTTGGTGACAGTTACGGTCTCCTCTGCCTTGTGCTCAGAATCGCGCTGGCATACTGCGGTTGCAGTTACCGTGGTGTTGTCCTCTGACCATGTGTATGTGGCTTCGCCCCAGTCGTGACCAAGCTTGTCGATCTTGACCTCCTTGGTCTGAGTCTCGAAGAGATTCTCGACTTCGGTATTCTGGAACTCAGCGGTGTAGACCGTCTTGCCGTCTTCCGTGCATGTGGCCGGAGTCGGGACATTCGTTGTATTTGCGGTCTCAACTACGATGTGAGCAGGATTCCTTCTGCAGATCGCTACTGCGACCACCTGTGCGTTGTCCTCTGCCCATGTGTAGGTGACGTTCCAGTCGTGGCCAAGAGCTTCAACTACCCAGCTGTCCTCCGGAATCTCACTGGTTCCTTCAGCATCTGAGAAGAACTTGCCGCAGTTCTCGCACTCGTAGTAAAGAGTGTTGCCTGCTTCTTCACAGGTCGCTTCTGTTGCAGCGTGCTCTGTCAGGTCGTGGCCGAAATCGAATGTGACCGTTGTAGTCGTGTCGTTTATGGCATTGATGAATCCTGTGACCGCGCCATAAACTGCAGCCAGCATATCAGCACTGTTCGCAGCATCCTTGAAGCTCTGAAGAGCATTCTTCATAACATCGGTGGCAGGAGTATCTGCAGTGACGGACATGCACTCAAGGTTCCATTCAGCGCAGCTTGTTCCAAGATCGAGTTTGGTTCCCTTGGCTACGTAGACCTTTACGCCCTCGATCGCCTCGTCAGCCTCCTCGTATGTCAGTGCATTGCGGATGGCTGCGTTGAGAGCCTCAAGGTCATTCAGGTTGTCGATCGTCAGGTCGTCATCCGCTGTCAGGATCTTGTTGCCGACCTGGATGTATGAACCTTTTGCGATGAAGGCTGAACTGTCTTCGTCATCATCGGTCCATGTCCTGATGTTTGTCTCGTTTACGATCTCGTGCCATACCGTGCTTGCGCTGGATTCGCTGTTGGGTGTAGCTGTAATGACTCTGCCGTCCTTTGTAATCGTGTATGTTACGGAGTGTCCGTCGACAACGTTGGCGATCACTGTGGCTCCGGTAAAGTTGCTGAACAGGTTGTTGATCGTGTCGAGTGAGCTGTCGCCTGACATTCCTGTTGCTACGGATCTCTCGTAATGTCTGACGCCGCTGACTCCAAGACTTGCAACGTCCTTCATCCAGACGCCTACAGTCATGTTGTCTCTTCCGACAAGGCCCTCACCGATGGTAAGTACTCCCTGATAGTTGGGATATACGATTCCGGTGACTGTGCCGACATGATCATCGCTTGCCTTGGATGATACGGAAACCGCGAACTTGAAGTCCTGGGATTCCTTGTTGTCCACATAGGGATCCGCATGGAAAGCGGTATTGGTAAATGTCGGTGTGTATGTTGTAACTACGCCGTTGTAGGGGAAGTCCTGTGCTGATGTGTTCACATCTACATGAGCGTCCTCTTCCTCGACGTGGCTTGAGTCATTATTGCAGACTCTCTTAGCATGTAAAGCGGTATGATCCTGTGACCATGTGTAGACTGGTGTACCCCAGTCGTGGCCGGTTGCAGGAATTACCAGAGTGCTCTCGTCTGTGATCTCTGTTGTGGCTGTTGCGTCCGTGAACAGCTTGCCGCAGTTCTCGCACTCGTAGTACTCGATTGTTCCTGCCTCATCGCAGGTGGCTTCAACTTTTTCATGCTTTGTGAGGTCGTGGCCGAAGGAGAAGAGCACTGTTGTGGTAGTGTCGTCCATAGCCTCCAGCAATGTTCCCGCACTTTCGTACACGGCGAACATCATGGCGTTTACGTCGTTGGCTTCCTGAAGCTTCGAAAGTGCAGCCTTCATCTCAGCAGTGGCTTCCACTTCAGCTGTGATGGACATGCAGTTTCTTGTCCACTCGGCGGTGCTTGTGCCGAGGTCAAGCTTGGTGCCCTGAGCAACGTGGATCTTGACGCCTTCGATCACGTCATCTGTATCCACTGCCTTATAAACCACAGCATCTTTGATGCCTGCGATCAGCGCGGCGGGATCGTCAAGATTATCGATCACGACGTCCTTCTCTGCCAGGAGGATCATGTCCTCGATCTGGATGTAGGAGCCGGCTTTGATCAGTGCCGAGCTATCCTCGTTTTCATCAACGGTCGCTGTGATGTTCTCGTCATTTACGATCTCGTGCCATACTGATCTGGCGTTGTTCTCACTGGCCGGTGTTGCCGTGATGACTCTGCCGTCTCTTGTAATCGTGTAGGTCACGGTATGTCCATCTTCGACCTTGGCTATGACTGTAGCCTCGTTGAATCCTTCGAACATGCCGGCAACTGTATTCAGGGAGTGATCCTGAGGAGCAAGTCCGGTGTTGAGAGTTCTGGTGTAGCTTCTCTCGCCTTCGACTCCAAGGCTCTCCACGTTCTTCATCCAGACGCCGACAGTCATGTTGTCCTGACTTACCAGGCCCTCACCGATGGTGAGCACTCCCTGATAGTCGGTGTAAACGATTCCTGTTACGGAACCGACTGTATCGTCAGTAGCCTTTGAGGAAACGGATACAGCGAACTTGTAGTCCTTGCCGTCCTCAGGAACGGGTATGCTCTGTTCCGCAAAAGCTTCATTTGTGAATTTTGCCGTGTAGGTCGTTACCTTTCCGTTGTAGGGGAAGGGTTTGTTCTCCACTGTCTTAGTGGAGTTCACTGTTTCGGTCTGCTTGTGGTTTGTGTCATTTGCGCAGACTCTCTCAGCTGTGCATGTGCTGTAATCAGCTGCCCATGTGTATGTGGGAGCACCCCAGTTGTGACCTGAGGCTTCCTTCACCCAGCTGTCCTTAGCGATCTCGGTCGCTCCTGCTGCATCGGAGAAGAACTTGCCGCAGTGTTCGCACTCGAAGTATGCGGTGTTTCCCTTTCCTTCGCAGGTCGGCTCAACCGCCTCGTGTTCGATCATCTTGTGACCGAATGCGAAGGTGACCGTTGTGGAAGTCTCGTTCATGGCCTCCAGGATCTCAGTCATTCCTCCGAATGCAGCTGCCATCATGTCGCTGGTGTTCGCTGCGTTCTTGAGGCCCTCGAGAGCATCCTTCATCTCCTGGGTGGCTGCGACGTCCGCTGTAACTGTCATGCAGTCCACAGCGACTTTCGCAAAGCTGGTGCCCATGTTGAGCTCTGTATCTTTTGTGAGGAAAAGCTTCACGCCCTCGATGGGCTTGTCTGCTTCCTTGTATACTACCGCGTTTCTGATTGCTGCATTCAGAGCTTCCATGTTGTCGAGGTTGTCGACTACGACGTCAGACTCTGCAAGAAGGATCATATCCTCGACCTGCAGGTAGGAACCTGCCTTGATGGTGGCCGAGCTGTCTTCGTTATCATCAACTCCTGCAAGGACGTGATCGCTGTTTACGATCTCGTGCCATACTGTTCTGGCCTTGTCTTCCTTGCCGGGGGTAGCTGTGATGACGTTTCCGCTGTTGACTATCGTGTATGTTACAGCGCTGCCGTCTTCAACCTTGACGATGACGGTAGCCTCCTCCAGCTTGCTGAACATATTCTTTACAGTGTTCAGCGAGTGATCCTGTGAGGTCATTCCCGTGTTCAGCGTCCTTGTGTAGCTTCTGATGCCCTCAACTCCAAGGCTGACTACGTCCTTCATCCAGACGCCTACCGTCATATTGTTCTGGTTCACCAGACCTTCGCCGATGGTGAGTACTCCCTGATAGTTGGGATATACGATTCCGGTAACGGAACCAGTGCTGCCGTCGGAGGCCTTCGATGAAACGGAGACCGCGAACTTGAAGTCCTTGTAGGTGCCGGGGGCAACATATGTCTGTGCCTCAAGTCCCTCGTGTGTGAAGTTTGCAACGTATGTGGTCACGGTTCCCTCGAAGGGGAAAGCATTGGCGCTTTCAGATGAAGTCGCCTGTACTGTCTCTGTGTCCACGTATCCGCAGTCAACGCATGCTCTGGTCGCTGTGCATTTCGAGTGATCCTCTGACCATTCGTACTTCGCTTCGCCGTAGTTGTGGTCAAAGGAGAAGTACACGTTTGTCGTGGAGTTATTCATCTTGTTCAGGAATGCTCCCGCAAACTCAGTAACTGCACCGACCATCGATTCGGTATCCTGATTAAGCTGCAGTTTTGAAAGAGCAGCCTTCATGTCACTTGACACAGCAAGATCAGGCATAGATATAGTCATGCATTCGCTCTTGACCTTGGCATATGTGGTTCCGAGATTCAGTTCAGTTCCCTGAGCAAGGTGGACCTTGACTCCATCTATCATATTTCCGGCAGCCTTGTACTCCACCGCTCCACGTATGGCAGCACTGAGTTCAGACATATTGTCCAGATTGTTCACATTGATATTGTTGTTGACAACAAGTATCATGTCTTCAACCTGGATGTATGAGCCGGCCGTGATGAGAGCCGAGCTGTCCTCGTTGTTGTCGAGTCCTGATTCAACATTCGCATCATTGACGATTGCATGCCATACGGCATTTGCATTATCGTAACTATCCGGTTCTGCAGTAATGGTATTTCCATTTTTTGCTATGGCATAATTTACGGTCTTTCCGTCCGCATGTCCAATCACTGTGGCACCGGTAAATGAATTGAATAATCCTGTTATCTGTGAGATCGGATTGTCATTCTGGGCATCCATTCCGGTCGCAATGTTTCTCACATAGCTTCTGGCCGTAGTGATCCCCAGGCTTGCAACATTCTGCATCCATACCTGGACCTTCATGTTGCTCCTGTGAACATACCCGTCATGGATAACAATTTCTCCCTTGTAGGTGTCATATACCGTTCCCGTGATGTAACCCGCTTCCTCTGAAGTGTGGTATTTTGGCGTCGATGATATGAGCACCATAAACTTAGCATTATCGGGTATGGTGGTGGGAGCTTTTGCTGCTCTTACGGGAGTCTCCTCCACCGTAGGTTCCTCCGCAGCCGCGTCGGGAACCGCTTCGGGTTCTGTGATCTCTTCAGTCTCCTGCAGATCTCCCGAAGATTCTTCAGCCACAGCGTCATCCTGCTGGTCGGCCGAAGGCTCCGTGACCTCTTCGGTCACTTCCTGCGCATCATACGATCCGAGATCCGCTGCGAACGCTACCGTAGGGGTGAACGTCATCAGCATGGAGATCGAAAGCAGGATCGTGATGATCTTCTTACCGAGTTTTTCCATAATACTGTCCTTTCAAAACCTACACGATATTTGACATGGGGCTTCAGCCCCGCGATTTAAGACGTATTATCAAAGGCGTTCCGTCCCCGGGACGCCAATTGACGGGACACAAAAAATCTCCCGCCTGATACAATACGAGCAACTTTAAATCATATTGTTTGACAGATAGGAGATTTAGCTTCAGTACATCCAGTCAAATATAATCATGGGCCGCAGGGTCCAATCTTTTTCTTCAGTCTCCCTACTCTCGGTTACATTATGCCTTCCTCAAAAATCAATTTCAATAGTCTAAAATGCAGAGGTCGGGTATAAATTATAAAACTTGAATCAATATACAATTTCTTTGGTGCGTTTTTTGTTGCTGTATCCAAATGCAGCGGGCCGCATTTCACGGCGCCCGTCCCTCGCCAGCCCATGAAAAAACAGGGGCCGCCGCCTCCGGCAGCCCCTGTTTTTGTACATTTGTTTACTTATTCTTCTTCAGGGCCAGGTACCACTCCAGAGACTGGATGTCCGGATCCGCCATTCTGCGCTCTGCTTCCTCCAGAGTGAGGGGCGCTCCCATCAGTACGTCGTCTCCCGGCTGCCAGTCGGCAGGGGTGGAAATATTGCACTCATCATGTGCCTGAAGTGACTGGACGATGCGCTTTATCTCCGGAAGATTGCGTCCGGTCGACATGGGATAGTAGAGGATGGTGCGTATCACCCCCTCCGGATCGATGATGAACACCGCCCGGACTGTCTGAGTCTTGGCCACCGTCTGTATCATGCCATACTGCTTGGCGACGCTCATGCTTATGTCCGCAATGATCGGGAAAGGCAGTTTGACCTTGCCCTGACCTTTCCAGTCGATCTGCTCGATGTTTCTGGCCCAGGCCAGGTGTGAGTGGAGCGAGTCTATGGAAAGCCCTAAGAGCTTGGTGTTGAGTGCGGCAAACTCATCGGCCATTCTTGCGAAGCCTATGAACTCCGTGGTGCAGACCGGCGTGAAGTCGGCGGGGTGTGAGAAAAGCACTACCCAACTTCCTGCGTAATCTGCCGGGAAATCGATCTTCCCCATCGTTGTCATGGCTCTGAATTCCGGAGCCGGGTCGCCGATCATAGGCATTCTGTTGCCTTCGTTTCTTGTTTCTTCTGCCATGGGAACCTCCATCTTAAGTGTTCTGGAACTTGTTGCTCTCATTATATCCCACTCCGCAGATAATGACAATCGCGGGCAGATGTTTTGCGTATCCTGACGGGCCTAGATCCTGAGAACTTCGTCCTGGGTGATCAGCGGCACGCCGTTGTCGGTGAGCACCTTCTCGCCGGCTCCCACGTCGTCAACTCTTATGATGGCACAGGCCTCCTCGCCTGTTTTGATGACGAATGCGTAGGTGTACTCGATGTTGATCCCCGCGTCCATGAGGATCCCCAGCACATGGGCGAACCCGCCCGGCACATCTGCGGCCTGACAGGCGATGACGTCAGTCACGGAGAACACTGTCTCCTCGGCTCTGAGGGCTTCCGCAGCGGCCTCATTGTCATCGACGATGATCCTCAGAATGCCGAAGTCCCCGGTGTCCGCGATGGTCATGGCTCTGAGGCCTACGCCCTTCGAGGCCAGGTCTCCAAGGACCTTAGCCAGGGCGCCTTTTTTGTTTTCAACAAATATTGAGATCTGTTTGACAGCCATTTTTTCCTCCTTAAAAGACCTGCGATCAGTCGTGAAGTTTACGGTTATCGATGACGCGGACAGCCTTGCCCTCGCTTCTTGCGATGGACTTGGGCGCCACCAGGTGGACCTTGGCGCTGATGCCCAGCATGGTCTTCATGGCCTGAGCCAGCTTCGTGGTCTCACGCTCCATGTCCTTGACCACGTCGGAGAATGTCCCCTCGGACATCTCCACGTAGACGTCAAGAGTATCTGTGTTGTTCTCCCTGCCGACGACGATCTGATAGTTGGGTGCGTAGCCTTCGTTCAGAAGCACCGTCTCGATCTGGGACGGGAATACGTTGACTCCCCTGATGATCATCATGTCATCGGAACGTCCCATGGGCTTCTTCATCTTCACGAAGGTACGGCCGCAGGAACACGGTTCCACGCTGAGTTTCGTGATGTCCCTCGTCCTGTATCTTAAAAGCGGGAAAGCCTCCTTGTCAAGTGAGGTCAGCACCAGTTCTCCGGTGGCACCCATGGGAAGGACCTCGCCGGTATCCGGGTCTATGATCTCCGCAGCGAAGTGGTCTTCATTGATATGCATACCGTTCTGCTCCTCGCACTCGAAGGCGACTCCCGGACCCGATGTCTCCGTAAGCCCGTAAATGTCATATGCCTTGATGCCCAGAGCCTCCTCTATGCCGCGGCGCATCTCCTCAGTCCAGGGTTCTGCCCCGAAAATTCCAGCCTTCAGTGAATTGTCCTCGGGCCTGTATCCTCTCTCCTTCAGCGATTCGCCGATGAATGCCGCGTATGACGGCGTACAGCAAAGCATGGTCGCCTTCAGGTCCATCATGAACTGGATCTGCCGGTCGGTGTTTCCGGAAGACATGGGCAGCGTAAGGCAGCCTACCTTGTGGGAGCCGCCGTTCAGCCCTGCGCCGCCGGTGAAAAGTCCGAAGCCGTAGGCGATCTGGCACACGTCCCCGTCCGTTCCGCCTGCGGCCACAATGGCTCTGGCGCAGCAGTCGTCCCAGATGTCGATGTCCTCCTGGGTGTAGAATGCCACCACCCTGCGGCCCGTGGTCCCCGACGTGGAATGGATCCTCACGCAGTTCTTAAGGTCCGTCCCCAGAAGTCCGTAGGGATACTGGAGCCTCAGGTCCTCCTTGCTGATAAAGGGCAGCTTATGGAGATCATCGATGCTCCTGATGTCATCCGGTGTGACGCCCTTCTTTTCCATTAATCCTCTGTAGTACGGGACATGCTCCCATACATGCCTCACCTGCCGGACCAGCCTCTCGCTCTGGAGCTTCTTAAGTTCCTCCCTGGGCATGGTCTCGATCTCTCGCTGATAGTAGTTGTCTGACACGTTTAATACCTTCTTGTACTTATTTATCTTTTTCTGTCGCCGCGTATGCCGCGCAAAAAATATATACACCTATTATATTACTTTTACACAAAAAATAAAGAGGTTTTTTGTGCAAGCTAACATATTTTTGTCAGTCAACGTTTGGTCCCCGTGTGCTTGTTAATTGCTTGCCTACTCTATTAAATCGAAAACCCCTTCAGCCTCAGGCTGAAGGGGTTCCTCATTAATGTACTTTTACTCCCATACGTACCTTACGACTGGATGCCTTGCGGCCTCCACCTCGTCGGGTCTGCCGATCACTGTGTCGTGAGGGGCGCCGTGGAGATAGTCGGGGTCGGTGTGCGCGATATCGTAGATCTCGTGGAGCACGTCGATGCACTGGTCAAGCACTTCTTTGGGCTCCGTCTCGGTGGGCTCCACCATGAGAGCCTCGTGGACGATGAGCGGGAAGTACATCGTAGGCGGATGGATGCCGTAGTCCAGCATTCCCTTTGCCACATCCAGAGCGTTGACGCCGGTCTCTTTTACAAGAGGTGCCAGATCCATTACGAACTCGTGCATGCAGGTGGTATCGTAGGCCATCTTGAAGTCGTCGGAAAGCTTCACTCTCATGTAGTTGGCGTTCAGAACGGCATTAGACGATGCTTCGGGGATGCCCTCTTTGCCCATCATCAAGATATAGGTAAGGGCTCTCACCACCACCAGGAAGTTGCCGTTGAAGGCTTTGACCGATCCCATGGATCCCTCTGCCTTTACAAGTTCGAAGTCTCCTCCCTCAGTCTCCTCTATGCAGAGGCCGGGAAGGTACTTGGCCAGGAACTTCTTGCAGCCCACCGGGCCTGCGCCGGGACCGCCGCCGCCGTGAGGCGTGGAGAAGGTCTTGTGCAGGTTGGAGTGGATGCAGTCGAATCCCATGTCGCCGGGACGGACGATGCCCATTACGGCGTTCAGGTTGGCTCCGTCATAGTAGCAGAGGCCGCCTGCCTCGTGGACGATCTTGGTGATGTCCAGGATGTTCTTGTCGAACAGTCCCACGGTGTTGGGGTTGGTCAGCATGAGGCCGGCAGTGTCCGGTCCAACAGCAGCGCGAAGGGCGTCCAGGTCCACGCATCCGTCAGGTCCTGAGGGTATGCTTACCACCTGATATCCGCACATTGCGGCCGATGCCGGGTTGGTGCCGTGAGCCGAGTCAGGAACGATTATCTTGGTCCTTGCAGTGTCGCCCCTGTCGGTGTGATAGGCCTTGATCAGCAGCAGTCCCGTGAACTCACCGTGAGCTCCCGCAGAGGGCTGCATGGTGAAGGCGTCCATTCCGGTGATCTCGCAGAGAGCGTCCTCCGCCATTCTGAGCACCTTCAGGGCACCCTTCACAGTGGAAGGATCCTGGAGGGGATGGATGCGGTTGAAACCGCGGAGAGCCGCCGCTTCCTCGTTGACCTTGGGGTTATACTTCATTGTGCAGGAGCCCAGGGGGTAGAAACCGTCGTTCACTCCGTGGGTGCGTCCCGCAAGTTTGGTGTAATGTCTGGAGATCTCGTTTTCCGAAAGCTCCGGCAGGTGCGGTGCCTGTGTGCGCCTGAACTTTTCGGGCAGCTCCACCTTTGGCACGTCGCACTCAGGCAGCAGGGAAAGATGTCTTCCTTTCGAACCGATCTCAAATATCAATTCCATATTGAGCCTCCTTTCCCTACATCAGGCTGCGGACTGTCTCCGCAACCTCCAGAATGGTGTTTCTGGAGTTGACTTCCGTAGCGCACCAGAGAACAGTCTCGGCGTCAAGGGGAAGTCCTCCCAGAATGCCCTTCTCATCCAGAGCAGCCATGAGGGCTTCCGCTCCCATGGGACAGTCAGTAACGAATTCGTTGAAAAACTCTCCGTCGCAGTTCTTTTGCGTGAGTCCGGCCTTGACCAGCTCATCCCGCAGGAAATGCGCCTTGGCCATGCTCTGCTCCGCCACTTCTTTCATGCCGTCCGGGCCCATGGCAGCCATGTACACGGATGCGGTCAGGGCACAGAGGTCCTGATTGGAACAGATGTTGGAGCTGGCCTTTTCGCGGCGGATGTGCTGCTCTCTGGCCTGAAGGGTCAGAACGTAAGCGCGTCTTCCGTCGTGATCCTTGGTCTCGCCCACGATCCTGCCGGGAAGTTTTCTCATCATGTCAGTGGTGGTGGCCATGATACCCACATAGGGGCCGCCGAAGGCTATGGGCATGCCCAGGGGCTGACCGTCACCCACCGCGATGTCTGCACCCAGCTCTCTGGGTGTCTTGATCACAGCCTGTGCGATGGGATCGATGCCCAGCACCAGCTTGGCGCCGGCGCCGTGGACGATCTCAGCGATGGCCTCCACGTCCTCCAGATTGCCGTAGTAGTTGGGGCTTTCCACATAGAAGCATGCTGCTTCGGGATCCTCGCTGAGAAGCTTCTTCAGATCCTCCAGATCCGTCAGTCCGCCGGCCTCGCCTACGGTGACAAGTCTGGTGTTGGAACCGAAGCAGTAAGTTCCCATGACCTCCAGGACCTTGGGATCCGTGGTGGCAGAGACGTAAGCGGTCTTGTGCTTCCTGTCGATGCACATGGGGATCGACTCCGCAGCGGCCGTGGCTCCGTCATAGTGGGAAGCGTTGGATACGTCCATTCCAGTCAGCTCGCAGACCATGGTCTGGAACTCAAAGATGGACTGCAGAATACCCTGGCTGATCTCAGCCTGGTAGGGTGTGTAAGCGGTAAGGAATTCCTCTTTGGAGGTGACGCTCTTCACTATGGCCGGAATATAGTGGTCATAGCTTCCGGCGCCCCTGAAGATCTCACGGTATACCTTGTTCTCGGCAGCCAGATCTTCCATCACCTTAAGGGCTTCCATCTCGCTTAAGCCGGAAGGCAGGTCCAGAGGCTTTTTGAGCCTGACCTCCTCCGGGATAACGGAAAACATATCATCGAAGCTCTTGTAACCGGCTTCTTTGAGCATCAGTTCCCGTTCTTCCTTGGTATTGGGTACGTAAGAACCCATGGTGATCCTCCTAAAGTTAAGCTTTTTCTTCCTCTACGAAAGCCTTGTATTCGTCCTCTGTCAGCATGTCCTCATGATATGTGATGTCACCGACCTTGACGAACCATGCGTCATAGGGTGCGTCGTTGATCATCTCGGGAGCGTCCAGCAGTTCCTCGTTGATCTCAAGGATGGTGCCGGAAACGGGGGACATGATGTCGGAGACTGCCTTGACGGACTCGACGTCAGCAAATGCCTCGCCTGCTGTTACCAGATCTCCCGGTTCGGGAAGGTTTACGAAAACCAGCTGTCCCAGTTCTTCCTGAGCAAAATCACTGATGCCGATGGTTACTGTCTTGTCTTCTCCTTCAAGGAGCCATTCATGTGTTTTTGAGAAAAATAAAGCCATTTTTGTTTCCTCCAATCAAAACATTATGTTACCGGGCCTCGGCCCGTCTTTATCAAACTTACGAGCGAACGCCCGCTGTTACCTCTTGTAGAACTGAGACTTGACGATCTCGCACTCCACTCTTCTGCCTCTCACGTCGACCTCCACCTTGGTGCCGATCTCTCTGTGGTCAGCGTCCACCAGAGCGTTGGCGTAGGCGCCGTTCAGGAAGGGACAGAATGTTCCGGATGTGGTGACGCCGATCTTTTCGCCGTTCAGGAAAACATCCTGGTGCTCTCTCACGATTCCTCTTCCGGTGACCTTCAGGCCAACCTTGCGGCGCTTGGGTGCTCCCATGGTCTCAAGTGCGGCCTTGCCGATGAAGTCTTCCTTGTCCATCTTGACGAAGATGCCGAGACCTGCTTCTTTGGGGGAGATGGTGTCATCCATCTCGTGGCCGTAGAGGGGCATTCCGGCTTCCAGTCTCAGGGTGTCTCTTGCGCCGAGACCGCAGGGCATGATCCCCTCTTCAGCTCCTGCTTCCATCAGGGCCTCCCAGACTACCGGCGCCTTGTCCCAGGGCATGTAGATCTCCACTCCGTCCTCTCCGGTGTAACCGGTGGTGGATATCATGGCTTCCGTGCCGCAGATGGGAACGTTGAAGACGCAGGCATAGTACTCTGCAGGAATGTCCTCGGGTCTCACCAGCTTCAGCAGGACCTGCTTGGCCAGAGGTCCCTGGAGCGCGATCTGACCGACGGTGGCGGAGATGTCGGTGATCTCCACGTCACCTGTTTTGTGGGCCAGGATCCATGCGAAGTCCTTGTCCTTGTTGGCAGCGTTCACCACCAGAAGATACTCTTCATCGTTCTTCTTGTAGGCGATGAGGTCGTCCACCACTCCGCCTTCCTCGTTGCACATCGGGCTGTATCTGGCCTGTCCGTCATGCATGCCGTTGAAGTCATTGGTAAGGAGGAGATTCAGGTTCTTAAGAGCATCCGGTCCCTTGACCACGATCTCTCCCATGTGGGAAACGTCGAACATTCCGACCTTGGTCCTTACGTTCATGTGCTCGTCGATGACGCCCTTGTACTGGACCGGCATGTACCATCCCGCAAAAGGAACCATCTTTCCGCCGTACTTTACATGCGTATCACAAAGTGATGTTTTCTTAAGTTCTTCAGTCATATATTTCCTCCTTAATCATTATTGATCTTTATCATAAAAGGTGTCGAAGAATCATTTCTTTTTCTTTTCTTCCTTTTCTTTGGCCCGCTTGTCGTTGATGATCTGCATGTGTTCTGCAGTGATCAGTTCAACTCCGTTTTCCTTTGCCCAGTCCACGCAGCCCCTGAGCACCAGGGGAAGGAATACTCTGGGCACGTTCAGCACCATTCTGAGCGCGTCGTCGGTGAACTTCACCTTGTCGTCCGCCCGGTCCGCAGCGTATCTCACGGACTCCAGGCTGGCCTCCCTTACGGGGAGCAGTTCCGCCTTCATGCGGCGTCCTCTGTGGTACCAGAAGTTTTTGCTGTCCCTGTATCCGTAGTCCACCGGAAGTCTGGGGAAGTCCCCGGCCTTCACCCCGTTTATGATGGCGTCAGCGTATCTCTTCTTCATGAGGATGCGGTCCACCTTAAGGATGAAGTGTGCTCCGAACTTCGATGTGATCCCGTTGAAGTCATGGTAGGGCGGCTCATAGCCGTTGAGTTCTCCCGCCTTGTCGGAGGCTGCCCCGTCCAGTTCCCTCATCCATGTGCACTCGATGACCTGGATGGCGTCGGTGAGCACCATGGGTCTCACGTCACCGGGATCCTCCTCCTGGATCTGGCTCTTTTCCATGGGAAGGCTGAAGTTGGGCATCTTGTCCTGAGGCGTGTCTCCCGGCCAGCTGAGTTTCACCAGTTCCTTGAAGTACCTGGGCTCATCCGGCAGGAAGTTTATGGCGCACTTCCCTGTCTGAAGTATGTGCTGCGCCGTGTTGGAAGAGTTCCTGCACTGCAGCAGCATGGCGTAATAGTCCTTGCCCGCCACGTAGTATGGCTGGATCAGAGAATATGGTCCCACCGACGTGGATCCGTCCTCACAGAGGGTGGATATGGCCACCGTCGGCATTGGGAAAAACAGTGAAGTCTGGTAAAAGTTATCGACGATCCTTAAGTTTTCAAAGCTGCTCATCTTTCCTCCTTCGAGTCTCCCTAAGCAAAATATCCAAGCCCGCAACAACGGACTATTCCGGTATCTCCGACAGATCCTTCAGGTTGTCGACTATGGCTGCCATGTCGTACCTGCGGCCCATCTGGTCGCAGTTCTGATAAAGGGACTGGGAGGCGAAGTTGCCTTCCACCACGATCCAGCCCTTGTCCGTATGGGCCAGATCCCAGCCCACGTAGCGGACCCTGGGTGTGATGGGTGCCAGCTTCCTGCCAAGCTCCAGCGCCTGATCCCAGTCGGGCACCTGGAAGCCGGGGATCACCGTGCCTGAATCCGGATGGATGTAGTACACCTCTCCGGTCTCGGTGGCGCCGTTGGTCCTGACGATGCCTGTCTTCTCGTCCACCTGCACGAACATGCCGCCGGAGCCGCCGTTGTCCACGAAGCTGCCGTTGCGGCCGATCTTCATCCATGGGAATTTGTATATGACCTCTCCGTCGTCTCCCAGGAGAGTCATGAGTCTCAGAGTGTTGACAGAGGACGGATTCAGCGATGCCATTCTGGCGCTCTGATGGATCAGTTCCTCCAAGATCAGTCCGCCCTTGTCCAGGGTATTCAGCTCCGCCATCAGATGGGCGAAAAGAGAATCCATGGATGGATAGTCCGAGGAATCCACCTTTTCCACCGTGCGGCCCATGGCGCCGTACTCGCCCTTCTTGACGAATACCGGATTGTCCTTCACGAACTCATCGAACACCGGCCTGTCCTCTTCAGATCCGATCCTCACCATCTTCCGCCCGTAGAACTGCCCGTACTTCTCGTAGGTCTTCCACTTGTTGTTGAAAAGATCCAGGTAGGCGTAGTCATTGAGTTTGTGCAGGTTGGCCACCGTCAGCTTATCCGTAAGGAACGAATCCTTCTTCCTGGGCGAACAGTCCCTGAACCTGAACATATAGTACTCGTAGGGCAAAATACCGTATGCGAACATGTGGAAGATTATCTCCCTGCGGGCATTCCTCACCGCCCCGGGATCGTCCAGCCAGGCATCGTTTCCCTTGTAGTTCCTGATGGCCTCATCGATCTTGGGTGAGTAGTAGTCGATCTTCTGTCTCCCCTTCAGAATGAACCAGTCGGTGAGCAGCGCCTTGGTGAGAGGAGTCTTCTCCATGGCGCGGTAAAACTTCTGTTGTCTCTTAGTAAGAAATTCCATTTTATTCTCCAAAGCCGCTTCCGGGTCAGGGCTCAGCCCAGCACCCTCTCTATGAAATCGGCTGTCATCTCGTAATATCCTTCAGGGTCAGCGTTGAGGCTCTCCACGTGCTCCGCACCTTCGAATAGGTGGAGCTCCTTGTAACCCTTGTATTCCTCGAACATCATCTCCGACTCGTGGTATGGGATGAAGCTGTCCGCCGTACCGTGGCAGAAACAGATTGGAATGTTATTAACGTTCTTAAGCATCTTTATGGGCTGCACTTCCCCGTAGCGGTAGCCGTAAAACACCGCCGACCCAAGGCTTGCCAGCTTCACCATGAACTTAGGCAGGTGGAACACCTTGGTGATCTGCACGTCCAGCACGTCCTCCAGTCTGGCGAATCCGCAGTCGCAGATCATGAAGCTGATGTCCGGCATATACTTGAGGGCCATGATCTGGAAGGACGCGCCCATGGACTCGCCGTGGAGTCCCAGCACGATGTCACGGCCGTATCTTTTGCGGGTGTCCAGGATGAGATCGATCAGGTCTCTGGATTCCTTAAGGACAAGAGTGATGGCCTGTTCCCTGTTCTCCCCCATGCCCCTGGTGTCGTAGATTATGGAATTAAAGCCCATGGCATGATACATCAGGGCATACTTGGCGCTTCCCAGCCGGTTATCGCCGAAGCCGTGGGAGATTATCACATACCTGTTGGTCTCCAGGGTGGCCGGAATGAACGTGGCGTGCAAAACATGACCGTCGAACATCTCAACGGTGTAGGGGACCTTCCTGAGCTTGTCGTAATCCTCCCAGCGTCCGTGCTCCCTGAGGTCGTTCACCCTGAACTCGAAGGTCTTGCGCTGCGGTCTGGCCACCACCCTCGCCAGGAGGTATGATGCGCCCAGCGCCGCGCTGCCCAGAGCTCCGAGGGATATGAGAGCCGCCTTGCCTGCTTTCTTCATATCAGCTTCCTCCGTGTATCTGTCAACTATTGCTGCAACACAAATCTGCGGTGCGCATACTGCGCCCTTCTAATTATACATTATTTGTTTTGTCCATACAAGAATATCATTGGTGAGGCGGGGGCCCCGGCCGGGATTTTTTGCGCAAAAATCCCACCCCGGCACTTGACACCGGGAACCCCTCGGAAATATACTTTTTATAATGTTTCGTGCACGAACAACAGTTGCCCGAGACCCTTTAGATCAAGGGGCTGCCGCCTGCAGGCGGCTGAATGAAAGGATATTCCAATGGATATAATCAAGAAGAGCATGAAGGACCAGATCTACGATCTGCTCCGCGAAAGGATCCTGGGAGAACAGTACAGATTCGGCGACAAGATCAATATTCTTTCCCTTTCCAACGAGCTGGGCGTATCCAACACCCCCATCCGTGAAGCCATTTCAATGCTGGAGCGGGACGGACTGGTGAAGGTCACCCCCAACGCCGGGCCAAGAGTCATCGAGTACTCCCCCGCCCTTTTCCGCCAGGTGGAGAAGGCCATGGAGACCCTGATCCTCGGAGCCCTGGAGCTCAATGTCTCACTGGACAGGCGGGAGAAGCTGGTAAAGCTTCTGGACGCCTCCCTCAGGAGTCAGGAAAAGAGCTATAACTCACGGAATTATCACAAATACATCCAGGACTCTCTGGGATTCGACTCCTGCTTCATCAGGTGCGCCTCCAATCCCTTCCTGGACAAGATGTACCGCGAGATCTACGACATATTCTATCTCGTGACCCTCTACGACCACGAGCAGAACGAGAGCGAGCGCCTCAACATAATCAACGAGCACAGGGAGATCCTTGAAGCCATCCGGTCGGATGACATCCCCGGCGCACGCATCCTCATAATGCAGCACTACCACAAGATGTAAAGGAGAATAGATATGATATCCAATTTGATGAGACCCAGAGTCCACGGAAGTTCCGCCATCCGCCGCATGTTCGAGGAGGGCAAAAAACTGGCCGCAGTCTACGGCCCGGAGAACGTCTATGACTTCAGTCTGGGAAACCCCAACGTTCCCGCGCCCGAAGAGCTCAGGGATGCCATGATCGACATTCTTAAGACAGAAGATCCCCTGAAGCTCCATGGCTACATGTCAAACGCCGGTTTCGACGAAACAAGGCAGGCCATCGCAGAGGATCTCAACAGCCGCTTCGGTACATCCTATTCCGCGGCCAACGTGGTCATGACCGCAGGCGCAGCCTCTGCCATGAACATCACCATGAGATCTATTCTGGAGCCCGGCGACGAGGTGATCGTCTTCGCTCCTTACTTCCTGGAATACAACAACTACCTTTCAAACTACGGCGCAGTGCCCGTGGTGATCGCTCCTCATCCCGAGTCAGGCTTCATGCCCGACGTACAGGAGATGTGCGCCAAAATCACCCCTAAGACAAAGGCTGTGATAATCAATAACCCTAACAACCCCACAGGCGCGGTTTATCCTGCAGAAGTCATAAGTCAACTGGCTGATGCCCTCAAGTCTAAGCAGGAAGAACTTGGCACAGTCATTTACATCATCTCCGACGAGCCCTACAGGGAGCTGGTCTACGGCGAAGCCAAGGTGCCCCATATCCCGGACTTCTACGATAACACCCTTATCTGCTATTCCTACAGCAAGTCCCTGTCCCTTCCCGGAGAACGTATCGGCTACGTGCTGGTACCTCCTCAGTCCGACGGATGGGAGGAGTTCGTCCTGGCGCTTTCCACAGCCAACAGAATGCTTGGCATCGTAAACGCTCCCTCCCTTCAGCAGCTGGCCATCGCCCGCTGCACCGGACTCAGGTCCAACGTGGCATTCTACGAGAAAAACGGCGCAGATCTTTACGACGGTCTCTCCTCCATGGGATTCAGCTGCGTGAAGCCTGACGGTGCATTCTATCTCTGGGTCAAGAGCCCCATAGATGATGACGCGGCCTTCTGCGACGAACTTAAGGATGAACGGATCCTGGCCACCCCCGGCAGCGCCTTCATGGGCCCCGGCTACTTCAGGCTTTCTTACTGCGTCTCCCATGAGACCGTGGTGAACTCCATGCCGAGTTTCGGGAAGGTGGCCAAGATGTACTTCGGCTAACTCAATATGATGACCAAGGCGCAGGAAATCTGCGCCTTTTTTTACAGGCATGTAACGATTTGGGCTGTTCTTTCGTTTTATTAGTTGAAAACGCCACGAAGGAGAATTCAGCATGCTGGCGATCTGCTTTGCGGCTCTCGTGGAAGAGAGTTCCCGTAACAAGTTCACAAAGATGGTCGAGAAATATCAGCGGCTCATGTTTTGCGTGGCCAGAGATATTTTGAAGGATGATTATCTGGCCGAAGACGCCGTGCAGGAGGCCTTTCTTAAGGTCGCAAAAAACTTCTCCAAGGTCGGCGACATTGATTCGGGAAAAACAAAATTCTTTCTCGTTGTGATCACGAAGAATACTGCCCTGGACATGCTTAGAAAAGAACTGCGAAGGCCCGACGGCAATGCAACAAGACTTGATGACCTCGCAGAGAATTCGGTCCCGGTAGGGACATTCAATGATATCGATGCAGTGGACCTTGGGGAACTGATAATGACTTTGCCGGAAAATCTAAGATCGGTTTTGTATCTGTATGGGATATACGGATACACTTTCAGCGAGATCTCAAACCTGATGGGGCTTTCCATTGCAGCAGTCAAAGGAAGATACTACAGGGCACGAAATACTCTCGCAGAGATGATCAAAAGGGGATAAAGATAAAATGGAAGACAGACTGATAATGGCTCTGGGATACGCACTCGAAAATGACGTACGAGATCTGCCTGATCCCGATGAATACTCTGAAACCTATGTGTTCCGAAAAGTGTTTAGAGAGAAGCTTGATAGAATAGCCTCTTCGTCCGAACACGTATTTGTAAGTCTGGGGCGTCACAGGATACGCATGGCCATGGTAGCCGCACTGATCGCAGCATTACTGATAGCCCTTTCGGGGATAGTTTACGCCGCAGAAAGATTTGTTTTGTATCCGGTCACCCAGGATAGTCCTGAATGGAAGTCGTACGAATCTCACGAAGAAATGATCGAGGCTCTGAGGGTGGATGAAAGCGTATTGAAAGACTACTCAACAGAGGAATTGCTGAAGGCTACACTAGAGTATCCGCTGATCGTGGATGTGCTTCTTAACGGCACGGTATCTAGTGCTGATGACGATGAAGGCGAATATTATCTGTCCCACACAGCCGGTCTTGACGTAGTGAGAGAATACTGTACCGCCCTGAATCTGCTGCTGGAGAGGGGCGACTTGCCACGATTGCTGGAGTCACTTGATCAGGACATGTTAATAGCAGAACTTGACTGCTCTGAATCTAATAAGTCTATCGCTCCCATGATTCTCGAAGCGATAAGAGAGTATGTGGAGATAGAATATAAGCATAGCGTGCAAAAGTAATGTGTTTCACGGAAAGGAGAATAATTGAAGAGAGTACTTGCCTTTTTAACCGCCATAGCATTGTTATCGCAATGTTTCTATCTGACCGATGTGTCAGCAGATCAAGTACAAAGTAGTCAAAACTCTTTGTATGAGATTAATGTGGAAAGTGATGTTTGGAGCACTTTTACTTCTCACGATCAAATGGTAGAGGCTGTAACTGTAGACAGGTCTCAACTAAATTGCCTCACTACAGAGGAATTAGTTGCAGCAGTTCTGGAATACCCATTGAGTGTCGATATCCTGTTATACAACACTCCTCGGGAAGCTGTAGATAGTGTTAGGGGACAATGTTTGGCGCTTGACTTTTTGCTTCAGCGTAGTGATGTTCTCGAGACCATAGAAAACATGAACAGAGGTACCGTCATCAATGGTTTGAACTGCCCAGAAGTAAACAAAAGCATTGCAGGCATGGTATTGGATAAGATTGAATTGTATCTGTTGTCTTCCTCTGATAACACTTCTCGTGAACCTCTGTTGAGGACAACTATAGTATATACAAATGTAACAGTATATACTCCAAAAGGAACAGCAGTGGCCGCCTTATACGCTACAAACGACTACACGAGCACTGAAAAAACCGCCATAAACAATGCCGCCATGTCGAGCTATCCTAATGCAACATTTATTAGCACATCAACAGCAAAGTATAATTGTCATTCCTATGCATGGTACAGTGCATCTACAAGTAATACCAGATGGATCAACTATCCTTCCGCATATATGACTGATGGCAGTTATACTTCGACGACAACGCCAGCTGTGGGGCGTAAAGTATATTATCCAAGTGGCGGTCATTCTGCAATCATCTATTCTGCCGGTCCATCTGCAAAAGCTTCGGTTGTCACATCAAAATGGGGTGAGGGTCCACTGATGCGTCATACTGCTGGATATTGTCCGTACAACTCAAACAGTTTATCCATATGGTATAGGCCGTGAGTTATAAAAGAACCCTATGTCTATCAAGGCGCAGGAAATCTGCGCCTTTTTTATTGACACGATACTCCCAAAGGAGTATACTTCAGTCAGAATTTATACTCCTTTAGGAGTATAGCAAGTGAGGCAGTACATGATCCAACGCATTTTCCACGGTTCAGATCACATACTCGTAAGGCCGCTGTACGGTTATGGCAAGGCATATAACGATTACGGTCTCGGTTTCTATTGCACCGATTCCATTGACATGGCCAAGGAATGGGGAGTTTCGATGTTTCAGGACGGGTATGCCAACATCTATGATATCGAAATGGACGGTTTGGAGGTTCTTGATCTGAACAGCGAAAAGAACTGTATTCTGAATTGGCTGGCAGTTCTGCTTTGTAACAGGAAATTTGACATTTCGTCAAGTCTTGCATTCGATGCCCGAAAGTATATTCTCGATAGTTTTTTGATCGACTGTTCCGGCGCAGATATCATGCTGGGTTATAGGGCCGATGACAGTTACTTCTCTTTCGCGCAGGATTTTTTGAACGGCACCATTTCCTATCGCCAGCTCAACAATGCGATGCATTTAGGCAAACTTGGACAACAGTTTGTTCTTAAAAGTGAAGAGGCTTTTGACCGCATCGCATTCATAGGGTACGAGACCGCTTTAGCCAAGGAATGGTACGCCAAAAGGGAAATGCGCGACAAGCTCGCCCGGAAAGAGTATTTCAATACCGAACGGAACAGACGGCAGAAGGGCGATCTATACATAACCACTATACTGGATGAGGAGATCAAACAAGATGATCCGCGCTTACGATAAGATCTATCTGGAAAAGGCTCGCGCCAATTGTGGGCACATGCTGGACTTCGCGGTGAACGACCTCAACTGCGGCCTGAGAGACTTCTGGGAACAATTCATAAACAGCGAGATCGCGGAACGCTTCGAACACGGCGAATCAACGGTAATCGCCGGAATGTCAGGGATCGAGATGACCTATGCTGTCCTTGGCGACGGCATTGAACGAGTGGAGGTAAAGCCAAAGGACTATCGTACGCAGGAATACTGGCTGGGATGGGCTTTGGCTTACTATCAGTGGGAAACCGGCCTTTCGTTCAGGAGCATTGCCTCTCCGGAAAACATCATGGACATCAGATCCATGTACTCTCCGTATCATGAGATGGATATCCGCCACTTCTGTGATGCCATGGATGAGATATGTACTGAAAGGAACCGGGAAACAAGGCTCAAGTACTATCGAAAACTGGCAGGACTGAGCCAGGCGCAGCTCGCAGAACAAAGTGATATTCCCCTCAGGACCATACAGCAGTATGAGCAGCGCCAGAAGAACATCAACATGGCACGGGCAGAATATGTGGTCCGTCTGGCCAGAGTCCTCTACTGCAGCCCGGAAGACCTTTTGGAAAAGGTTGCTTCAGAACGCGGATAGAAAAAGTGCCCTGCGAGGTCCGACGATCGGTCCTGCAGGGCGTTTTCTTCATATTGACGTTATACTAAAGGCTTGTTGGCCTCTATAATGTCCTCCAGCCTGAACTCCTTTGCACGCTCGGTGCCGTTCATTATCCTGACGCCGCCTCTGGCCAGTGCCAGCATCTCGTTCTCGCCCGGGTAGATGTAGATGGGGGCGATGAACTTCACGTACTCCGAGATCTTGGAGGTGAGCCTGTCTGAATATGCCAGGCCGCCGGTGAGTATTATGGCGTCCACGTTGCCCTTGAAGGCTACGGAAAGCTCACATATTCCCTTTGCGATCTGATAGGCCTCTGCGTCGTACAGTAGCGTGGCTTTTGGATCGCCATCCTCAACCATCTTCTCGATATCCCTCATGCTGGATGTGCCGAAGTAGGCCTTGAATCCGCCGTTTCCTCGGATCTTTTGCTTCATCTCGGCATAAGTGTAGTCGCCGGAGTAGCACATCTTCACGATTGGAAGGATCTGGGTGAATCCGGCTCTCTCCGGTGAGAAGGGGCCGTCGTCGTCTCCGATGGAATCGATGATCTGCCCGTGATCCATGGCGCAGTAGGAGATGCCGCCGCCCATGTGGACTATGAGAAGTCGCTGAGAGGCGTAGTCCAGACCGTGATCCGCCGCATACTGCTCCGCCATGGCGTGCATGTTCAGCACGTGGCAGCTGGAGCGCCTGACGATCTCCGGGAATCCTGTGATGGCTGCAAACTTAGGCAGGCTTGCAGCTGTCACCGCGTCGTAGATGTAGGCGTCTATTCCGCCCTCCTCCGCCAGGATGCGGCCCATGATGCCTCCCAAATTGGATGCATGTGGGGACGTGTACTCTTCGTTTCTAAGGGTCTCAGCCAGAGCCTCGTTTACTCTGAAGCCGCCCATGCCGATGCCCCAGACCATGCCGCCTCTGCACATGATCACGTCGAAGTCCGAGGGTTTCAGCCCGTTGTCTCTGAGGAAGGCTCTGATGGCTTCCAGCCTGTAGGGTATCTGGTCGTAAAGGTCCGGGAACTCCTTCAGTTCCTCGGCAGGATGGGGTATGGACTTCTCCAGCAGCTGCCTGTCGTCCTCGAAGACGGCCAGCTTAGTGCTGGTGGAGCCCGGATTTATGACTAGCTGTTTGATGGACATGTGGGTCCTCCTTGGATGTTTTGTACGAAAACTTATTTCGCCAGGTCCATTCCCAGCTTGATGGCCTTAAGGTTCAGGTCGATGAACTTCTCCTTAACGTTTCTCCTGATGATGTCCTCCCAGTCGATATGGTCCAGACCCATGGATTTGACCAGTGTTCCCAGAAGGATCACGTTGGCAGCCTTCACTGATCCCAGTTCGCCTGCCAGTCTGGTGGCGTCGATGGAGATCACCTTGGAGGCAGCGCCTTCGATTATCTCCTCGATTCCCTCTGTGTATTTCTCTTCACCGGTCAGGTTGGTCATGGAGGGAATCTCCACGTTATTGATGACCACCACTCCGCCCTCCGGCTTCAGATAGTCCAGGTTGCGCAGGGCTTCCATCTTCTCGAAGGAAACTATGATGTCCGCCGTGCCCTTCTCGATGACCGGGCTGTAGACCTTTTCCTCAGAATATCTCACCTGGGATGTGACGCTTCCGCCTCTCTGGCTCATGCCGTGGATCTCGCTCATCTTAACGTCATATCCTGATTCCATGAGGCCGATGGTCAGCATCTTTGCGGCAAGGATGGTTCCCTGTCCGCCTACTCCTGTCAAAAGAATGTTCTTCGTCATCTTACTTCGCCTCACTTTCTTTAAGGATAGCGCCAGTGGGACATACCTGCTTGCAGACATCGCAGCCCACGCAGTCGGTGCGGTTGATGGTCACTTTCTTGTCCTCGGCATTGAAGATCAGAGCCGGGCATCCGGTCTTCTGGCAGAGCTTGCAGCCGATACACTTCTCAGGATCCACCACGTCCTTGGTCTGGAACAGACCCTCGAATTCGTTGAGGTCTTCCTGAGAGAATTTTTTGAGGACGCAGGGCCATCTGGTGATGATCACGGAGGGTTCGTCCAGATCCATGAAGCTGTCCAGAGCCTCGTCCACGGCCTTCAGGTCGTTGGGGTCGATGACCTTCACGTGGCGTATTCCGATGGCCTTCACCAGCTCTTCGATGTTTATGGCTATGGTAGAATCGCCCTTCACTGTGTAACCTGTGCCGGGATTCTGCTGATGTCCCGTCATGCCTGTGATGCGGTTATCCAGGATGATATTTATGGTATTTGACTGATTATATACTGTGTTTATGAGGGACTCGACTCCGGTGTGGAAGAAGGTGGAGTCGCCCAGGACGGTGACCACCTTACGCTTGACGCCGGCGCGGTTGAACACCTGCTGAGCGCCGTGACCCACGGATATGGATGCGCCCATGCAGACCGTGGAGTTCATGGCATTGTAGGGAGCTCCCGCAGCCAGAGTGTAGCAGCCGATGTCTCCTGAGATCATGATGTCCTTGCGCTTGCCCAGTCTGAAGAAAAGTCCTCTGTGGGGGCAGCCCGCGCAAAGCGACGGCGGCCTCTTGTTGACCAGGCTGTGGTCGTAGTTCACCTCAGGAAGCGTATCTCCCGTCAGGCTCTTACGGAGCACGTCGGGGGTCATCTCGCCGTAGGGCGGGAAGGTGTCCTTGCCGTGGACTTTGAATCCCAGTCTCTGGCAGAATTCCTCGATGTAGGGGTCGTCCTCTTCAACGATGTAGACCACATCCATCTTCTGGCAGAACTCTGTGATCATGTTCTTCGGCATGGGGTTGGTGAAGCCCAGTTTCAGGTAGGAAGCGGTCTCGCCGAAAACTTCCTTGGCGTACCAGAAGGATGCGCCGGAAGCGATGACTCCCACCTTCTGGCCGTCCTTAAGTTCATCGGTGTATTCAGCGTAATTGAAGGGCGAGTTCTCACTGGCCTCTTCAAGAGCCTTCT
>JAEEGI010003893.1_pt1 | contig 35274 bp, 20 predicted proteins | sample 8958751 | NCBI WGS metagenome assembly JAEEGI01 (sample SAMN16246545, study PRJNA631951) | gut metagenome | biome: gut microbiome; feature: rumen; material: KS-attached | host: Bos | place: Iran: Karaj | collected 2018-10 | reverse complement strand
CGGACTCCCGCTTGACAGTATCAGCGGAGGCAAGAGCGAGTTCCAAGAGTGGGTTTCAGAAGCCCGCAATGCGAATCCTGACATCCGACTCGCCATCAAGTGCGACTCGAAGACTCCTTATTCTTCAATTAAGAAGTTGATGTCAGAGCTTCAGGACATGAACGAGAACCGTTTCCAGCTCATCACGAACCTCGATGTTAAACGTTTAAACGATTAGTAGTATTATGGCAAAAAAGAATCTATCCAAGCAGAAGAAAATGGATACCCGCGTGAACTTCACGCCGATGGTAGACATGATGATGCTTCTTATCACTTTCTTCATGCTGTGTACTACGCTGGCCAAGCCGCAGGCTATGCAGCTGACCATGCCGTCGAACGAAGACACGAAACAGCTGAACGAGGATCAGAAGCAGGTAACGAAAGCTTCTCACACCATCACCCTTTATCTGGGTTCTGACGACAAGGTATGGTACATAGCTGGTCTGCCCAACTATGACGACCCCTCTTGCGTTAAGCCTACCACATACGGTAAGGATGGTATCGAGAAGGTTCTCAATGAGCATACGACAGAGGAAGGCGTCAACCCCGTGGCAAAGATCAAGATTGCCAAGAAGGAGCTGGATGCCCAGAGGAATGCCTATAATTCCAAGATGACTGACGAACAGTATCAGGAGGCCCTGAAGAAGCTGAGGAAGGGTGAACTGCCCAACGGCGAGAAGGTTCCTGCACTGACCGTCATCATACGTCCGCTGAACACCGCAACCTATGCAAACATGGTTGCTGCTCTTGACGAGATGCTGATTAGCAATATTGATAAGTACGTCATTGACAATGTCGACAAGATGAGCGACGACGATAAGGCGCTCATCGAGAAGGCAGGTGTAAAATGATTAACCCCTAAAAATGTAGAAGAACTATGGCAAAAATAGATCTTATTGACAATGGCTGGGTCGACCTCGTATTCGAAGGTAAGAACCAAGCATACGGAGCTTATCAATTGCGCAAGAACACTGGTATCCGTAATCTGAAGGCACTGGCTGTCATGTTTGCAGCCTTTATCATCATCGCTGCCGTGGTATATGCAAAAGTCTCCATTGAGAACTATATCGCTTCTCAGAACGCAGCTATCGAGACTGACGTGGAGCTGCAGAGCCTGGCAGAGAAGAAGGAAATCAAGCAAGAGAAGCCTGATGAGCCCGAGATTGAGAAAATCGAAGTAGAGCGCGTTAAGAGCTCTGTAGCATTCACAGTTCCTGAGATTAAGAAGGACAACGAGGTGAAGGAAGACCAGGAGATGAAGTCTCAGGACGATCTCGCTGAAACCAACACCGCCATCGGTGCCTTTACTGTTGAAGGTAATGACGAAACCGCCGAGGTGAAGCACGTCGAAGAGAAGATTGCTGAGCCGGAGCCCGTAAAGGAAGAGGAGACCAAGGTGTTCGACGTCGTCGAGCAGATGCCTTCGTTCCCTGGTGGACAGAGCGCCCTGCTGCAGTATCTGAGCAGCAACATCAAGTACCCGGTAGTAGCCGAGGAGAATGGTGTGCAGGGTCGTGTCATCGTTACCTTCGTGGTTGAGAAAGACGGTTCGATTACCGACGTTCGCGTCGTGAAGTCTGTTGACCCGTCACTCGACAAGGAAGCCCAGCGCGTGGTGAAGAGCATGCCGAAGTGGATTCCCGGTAAGCAGAATGGTTCTGCTGTCCGTGTGAAGTACACTGTGCCTGTGACCTTCCGTCTTCAGTAATTGATAGGACATGAACAGAAACATATCCACTATCATTGGATTAACACTAACTTTAGGCTTGCTCCTCGCTTGTGGGAGCAAGCCTAATCCTGAATTGGAAGAAGCTTATCAGAAAGCGGCAGAGGCATTTGTCGCAGACGAGAGCTTCTATCCCATTCTCGACGAAGAACTTTTCTACTTCAACAGTCAGCGCATTGACACGATTGGTGTTGAGTACATGAACGAGCAGGATGCCGTCAAGCGGCTCATGAAACTCGAGACGTGGCTCGCCTTCACCACCAGGCGCCTGACAGCGAAGGAGATGAAGAGCCTGAAGGACCGTCAGTACCTGCCCCGCGAGATACCTATTGCCTACGACGGTCTGGCCATCATCGTCAACAACGCCAATCCCGACAGCTGCATTACCGTTAAGGATTTTGCTCGTATCCTTCGTGGAGAGGCTACCAAGTGGGGCGACATCTATCCTAAGTCGCAGTTAGGCGACATCGACGTCGTGTTCGACAATCCCCTGTCGAGTACTGTACGCTGGTGCGTCGACTCCATCCTCGGAGGTAAGGAGTTCACCAACCCTCATGTGGGAGCCGTCAAGACCAGTGCCGCCGTTATCGACTATGTGGAGAACCACAAGAATGCCTTAGGCATCATTGGTTCCAACTGGTTGAACGACAAGCGCGACACCACCAACGTCACATTCAAGAAGAATATCACCGTGATGGGCGTCAGCCGTCTGGACTCTGCTACCAAAGTCAACAGCTGGAAGCCCTATCAGTATTACCTATATAATGGTAACTATCCCCTGATCCGTACCATCTATGCGTTGCTGAACGACACGAGGAACGGACAGCCTACGGCATTTGCGCACTACTGCCAACTGCCTAAGGGGCAGCTTATTATCCTCCGCTCAGGTCTGTTGCCGAGAACGGCAAACATGAACGTGCGCGAGGTTATTGTCAACAAAGAATAAACTTTTCCGGTCTCCGGACGTCATATCATTGAAGTTTGAAATCTGTAGATTCAAGTCAGAAAATAGAAAACATTAATAAAACGAGAATAGTTAACACGAAGTATAACCCGAAAAAACTTTGAATTATGAAAGCAATCAAATATTTATTCATCGCTGCGCTGACCTTTGGTTACAGCGCCACAGTCATGGCACAGGACGGCTCTAAGGCCGACGTTGATGCCGTTAAGAAAATCATTAGTAGCAAACCCGCTGATCTGGACAAGCAGATGAAGCCCTTCTACAAGGCCAACAAGAAGAACGCCGAGAACCTGCTGGCTTTCGGTCGCGCCTTCTTTGAAGCCAAGGATACGGCAAACGCCAAGGTGTATGCCAACCATGCCCTGCAGGCTACCAAGAACAAGTACGCTCCTGCCTTCATCCTGCTTGGTGACATCGAGGCCCTCGGCGACCGCGGTGGTGAGGCTGCTACACTGTACGACCAGGCTATCTATGCCGATCCGAAACTGGTAGAGGCTTACTACAAGTATGCTCTGGTGTATCGTAAGATTGATCCGCAGGGTACCGCTGCCAAGCTCGACCAGCTGAAAGTTCAGCGTCCTGACGTCAGCGTTGACGCCATCAAGGGTCATATCTTCATGATCTCTGGCGACCGCAAGTCTGCCTACGAGGCTTACAAACTGGTTCCCGTCAACAAGATCGACCCCAGCTACCTGAACGAGTTTGCCCGCGCCAGCTACTTCGGCGGTCACTTCGACGATGCACTGGCAGCCTGTGAGGAGGGTCTGAAGCACAATCCAGGCAACCCCACGTTCACTCGTCTGGCTATGTTCAGCAACTACGAGATGAAGAACTACGATGCCGCCAAGAACTATCTGAAGATGTACTTCAACGAGATCAAGGACGTTGAGTTCTCTGAGTATGACCACTACTATGCAGCCCTCATCCACGAGGCTCTGGGCGACAAGGACAATGCCAAGTCTTCTTACCACAAGGCTCTCAGCCTGGTCAGCGACTCTTCGATGATTAAGCGCTGGGACATCCTGAAGACCCTCTCTGAGTCACACCTGAAGGACAACGACTTCGAGAATGCCATCAAGTACTATCAGGAGTTCCTGGACACCAAGCCTGGTAAGAAAGTTGACGACGATGAGGCTTTGGCAGGCATCTATGTGAAGTGGGCCGAGAATACTGAGGAGGCACGTCGTCCTGAAGTCATCGGCAAGGCTATTGGAGTGTTCAACAAGATGTCTGAGACATACCCTGTTCAGAAGGCATACTGCACTTACAAAATCGCTGAGCTGAAGAACAAGTGGTTAGACAACAACATGGAGAAGCGCGTAGCCAAGGCCGACTACCAGCAAGTCGTTGAGCTGCTTTCTGCCAAGGCTGACCGTTCCAAGAGCGAGAACACCATGCTGAAGTACAGCTTGCACTACCTCATGTTCGGCTCTTATCTGGACAAGAAGATTGCCGATGCTAAGTCGTATGCTGAGAAGATTCTGGCTATCGACCCAGAATACAAGCCGGCACAGGAAATCCAGAACTTGAAGTAATCCGCAAATCCTGGGGACGGTTTTCCTGATTGAAGCGAAGCGGGAGATCAGGAGAGTCCCCGTGATGACGAGATAATTAGTGAATAGTGCGAGACCTCTTGGCCTCGCACTTTTTTTGTTTCACAACGTGTGTCAACCTCTGCGTGGTGCATTACCCAACTCGCTGATTATCAGCCGACTTTCTTCCTGATTCTGTGTCAATACACCACGACCTCTTGACAAAGCGTTTTTTATGTTGTACCTTTGCACTATCAAACTTAAAAACGTAACGATTATGACAAGAGGTAAATCCATTCTTAGTGAGCTGAAGACCATCCGTAAGCAGGTGGCCGTAGTAGCGATTCTTGCAGCATTTGCTGCTTTCACGAGTTGTAGTCCTATGTACGACGAGCTGACTCCCAATGAAGTTAAGCCCCAGACCCGTATCTTTGTATGCTGTCCCGAAGAGATGCCGAAGTTTCCTGGTGGTCATACGAAACTGATGGAATTTCTATCCGAGAACGTACGCTGGCCCAAGGATTTGGAGGACAGCTGCATCCAAGGCAGGGTGGTAGTTTCCTTCGTCATCGAACGGGACGGCAGCATTACGGAGGTGAAAGTTTCAAAGAGCGTCGATCCTCTTTTGGATGCCGAAGCCGTCCGCGTCGTTAAGCTAATGCCCAAATGGATGCCAGGCAAACTAAACGGCGAGGCAAAAAGAACGAAGTATTATATCCCCGTCAACTTCCGCTTGCAATGACAATATGGAACAATATGAAAACAACACTCATCCCCGACTTCAGACAACCTGAAGCCGGGGATGAGTGCTTATGGGGAAAGTTAAATAGAATAATTATCGTATTTAACTGGCTCGGAAACGACATAATACTCATGAGCAGCTATAGTAGTGCGCTTGTAGTCTGGATTGGTTTCATACTCAACTGTCTTTTCCTTCTTGTTGTTTGCATAAAATTCAAATTTGACTTTCAAAACCTTGGCGGAAGTGTTTTGCCTTACTATAACAATACCACCATGAAGTTCGTAGCAGCCATCCTTCGACTCTAAAGAATAATTGCGGAAGCCAGATGGCTGAAAGTCGAGGAAGTACTGAGTATAACCGCCTCCCTTGGCCAGGTCGCGAATCTCCACGAGACTGCCATTCTTGTCCACAGCCGAATAATTCAGTTCGTGGATGGCCCAGTTGTTTGTGTCGCCCGAGAAAGAAATATCCACACGGTGAACGGCTTCTTTGGCGCTCGCACTCCCGCTCCCACTCCCGTTTTTGTCATTCGTTACTTGTTCCTCATCATCGTCATCGTCGCCGCCACATGAGGTGGAAAGAGGCAGCGCAAAAGCCAGCATCAGCAGCAGGCTCCAAAACTGTATTTTTTTCATTGTCATAATGTGCCTACTCTGTTTTAGCGATTTTCGGCAGCCTCGCATGATTATTCTTTCAATTACTTGCTTACAAACTTGCGTCCTTTCTGGATGTAGACCCCTTTCGTGTCAGTGTTCTGCACCTGCTGACCTTCTAAGTTATATAGAGGAACGTTGCCTTGTGTACCGTTATCGATTCCTAGAACTGAGGCAGGATTTGTAATAGTGATACTCGTTTCTACCAACTCGGTGTCGTGCGATACCGCATCAACATCGGAAATGGCTATCTCCTTCAGGAGCAGGGGATACGTTCCTGCTGTCATATCTGCAGAAATGATGATTGTTACTTCAGCTACCTCGCCATCATTTCCGTTGATGACAGATCCGTTGGTGGAAGCGGCAAAGACACGTAGTGAACCATTTGCCTGAATAGCGGACTCGAAGGTGTTCGTCTTACGTGCAGTAGTTCGCTTCGTGCTCAGATATGCTTCAGGGAAACCGTCAGCGTCGAGTTTGAAACTGATTCCCTCTGGCAGATAGAGGTCGAAGCCGAAGCCCTCAGCCTGCACCTTGTTCTTCATTTTCACTGAGAGCGTCACCTCTGTGCCAGCCTCAGCTGTTACAGGCTCAATGTAAATCACGTTGTCAAGAGTGCTGATGTCTGTGTTACCAGCCTTTACACTAATGGATGTGCCCATGAAGAGAGCCATCGCTAACAATAAAGTCTTTTTCATATTTTTGTTTTGTTATTAAGTTATTATTTCAGATTGTCAAACTGTGGTCCCATTCTATAAAGAAGCTTTTGGAGTTGTGGTGCACTCTCAGGTCGGACTACTGACCCATATAATATAAGGTGTGCAACAGCCGTATAGTCTGCCACGTTCACTTTACCATCACCATTGGCATCGGCTGCCTTCTCGTTAAAGTTGGCAGGAGGGTCCTCCATAATATAATGTGCTATAGCGGTATAGTCGGCTACTGTTACTCTCCCATCTCCATTGGCATCGCCCAAAACGACATCAATGTCTCCAGGATATACTCCTTCTACGATTTCCTTGAATTCATTCCAGAATTCAGCAGAAGCATAGGCAGCCTTACAGCCCTCAGGAACATAGAGCGTTGCGTTATTATGATTTGAGAAAGTCATTTCCGTGATGGGCAGTGGATTAGGAACTTTAATAGTGACGGCTGTTAAGTTATCACATTTACGAAATGCATAATTGTCAATTGAAGACACCTTGCTTGGTATGACGATAGACAACAAGTTTGTACAGCCATAGAAAGAGCCATAACCAATTTTAGTAAGAGTTTCGGGAAGTGATACCGATGCTAATTCAGTACACCCATCGAAAACATACCAGCCCAAAGAAGTGACATTCTCTTGCAAAATTGCCGATTTGAGTTTTTTGCATCCCATAAAAACGCCATCGTTAAGAGAAGTCACACTCTTCGGAATGGATATAGACGACAGGCTTTCACAATTTCTAAAAGCGTAATCAGCTAATGACACGAGACTCTCAGAAAGAGTCACAGAAGATAAGTTGGTACAGTCCCTAAAAGCAGACTCGTCTATTGATGTGACACTGTTTGGAATGGATATTGTGGTCAAGTTAAGACATTCCGCAAAAGCATGGTTACCAATAGTCTTTACCGAATTGGGAATACTTATTGTTGTGAGTTCTCGACATCCATAGAAAGCGTTATTGGCTATTGCTTCTATACCATCGGGAATAATGCTGGTCTTACATCCTGCCTTGAAAGTGTTCGTCGCTGTTTCTATGACGGCATTGCAATAGTTACGGGAATCGTAAACAGTATTGCCACTCTCAACGCGAACAGAGACAAGGTTGTTGCAGCCATGAAAAGATGCGTTGAACTTTGTCACAGACGCAGGAATCACCAATGACGTCAGACTTGAACAGTCATTAAAGACGCCCGAATTAATAGTCTTTACACCATCAGGTATGATGATTTGGGACAAACTGCGACATCCGTTGAACAAGGAACTTGGCAGGGACGTTATTCCACTCGGGAGAGAAACAGAAGTCAAGTTTATACAGCCTTGGAAAACAGAATTTTTGATGGACGTAATATTATCTGGAATGACTATGGAAGTCAATCCAGTACAATTCTCAAATGCATTTTTGCCTAAGGTAGTAATATCATTGGGAATGACAGTATTTCGACACCCTGTAACCAGCGTACTGCGATTAGTTTCGATGAGCGCATTACAGTTATTACGTGAATCATACTTGGTATTCTCTGAATGGACGGTAATCGACTGCAAACTACTACACCCCGTAAATGCGTCATTACCAATGCTGGTCAGATTTTGTGGGATATAAAGGGATGTTATTCCAGTACATCCATGAAAAGCATCTTCATCCACAGTATGAAGTTTCTCAGGGAATTCTATTGATGTCAAGCCTGTACAATCTCTGAATGCATTAAAAAAAATCCAGGTCAGCTTACTTGGAAATGTTATTGATGTTAAGCCTGTACATCCAGAGAAAGCAGACGGACCAATGTGGTAAACATCACTTGGTATCACCGTATTTTTACATCCGGTAACAATCTCATCACTTTCTGTGTTGATAATTGCGTTACAATTGTTTCGGGAATCGTACACAGTATTGCCTGACTCTACCTTAATGGAGGATAAGGCTGTGCAACGTATAAAAACATTCCTGTATATCGACTTTACGCTACTGGGGATAGTGATAGAGGTAAGACTGGTACACTCTGTAAAGGCACTAGAATTTATCGTCGTCAAGGAGTTCGGCAATGTTATGGATGTAAGCCCGGTGCAACCATAAAAAGCTTCAGTATCAATAGTCTTTATGGTATTGGGAAGAGTGACAGAGACTAACTCCGTACAACCGTCAAATGCTCCACGACCTATAGATGTTACCGAATAGTTCACACCTTGATATGCTACACTTGGCGGTATCACAACATTCCCAGTATAGTCCGGCGAAGAATTTGCCACTTGTGCTACTGTTGTTCCGTCTTCTTCTATCAGGTTATAGGCAATACCATCAACTATAAAATCGAACGCGTAGAGTTGGCCAGCCCCCATGACGAGGCAAGCCAACACGACTATTCTTTGATAGATACTCATAACTCAATTAGTTACTTTTGACGATTGAATTGCGGTCCCATCCTGTACAACTCTCTCGCATAGCGGGGAGCTGAGTTGGGACGGTTGATAGAACCATAGAGGATGATGTGAGCCACTGCCGTATAGTCTGCCACGTTAATCTTGCCGTCTCCATTGGCATCGGCAGCTTCGGCATTGAAGTTGTTAGGCGTATTCCCTAAGATGTGGTGTGCAATGGCGGTATAGTCGGCCACGGTGACCTTGCCGTCGTTGTTGGCATCGCCTACGACAAAGGCTTTCACGGCAAGTGTCGACTTGACCTGATCCACGTCATGGCTGACTGAAGCCACGTCTGAGATGGACACATTCCTCAAGAATACTGGATATTCGCCTTCCTCAACATTGTTGGCAATGTCAATCTTTACCGTACACACCTCACCATCGTTTCCGCTGATGACAGAGCCATTGGTGGATGCGGCAAACACGCGCAGTGAGCCGTCACTGCGGAAGGCGGCCTCAAAGGTATTCGTCTTCCTGTCGGTAGTGCGCGCTGTGCTCAGATATGCCTCTGGGAATCCGTCGGCATCCTTGGCCACCGTCACGCCCGTCGGCAAGTAGAGGTCGAAGCCGAAGCCTTCAGCCTGGACGGCATTCTTCATGTTGACAGACAGTGTCACGGAAGTACCGGCAGCAGCCTCCGTCCGATTGATATAAAGGATGTTGTCGTACTTGGTGATGTCCGTATCTTCAGTATCTGAGGTACTCTTGATGAAATGAGCCGTAAAGCTCAGGTCACTATTCACCGTTACGGTACGTGGATTCTCTGTCTTGCCATCATTCCATTTTGAGAACTTATAGTTATTGTTGGCAATGGCGTTGAGTTCCACGTTGCTGCCTTTGGCGTACGTGCCGCCACCGGTTACGGTACCGCTGCCTTCCGGCGTTACTGCTACGGTGACGGTAAAGGTTTGTGACGTGACGCCAGTTACCTTCTTGCTTGTGCGGTTGCCCAAGACATCATAAGTATAGCTGACGGTCGCTCCGTTATCATAGACCACCTTCGTCAAACGGTTCAAGTTGTCGTAGGTATAGGTCTGGGCAAATGTCTGCAAGGTTGCAAACAGAAATGCCAGAGTATATATGATTCTATGTCTCATGTTCATTCTTTTATATATTCTTATTCTATCCTTTTCAACCCATTCGGTAACAGAAAACTTTATAATACTCTTAATAATCCATTATTTTTTGCAGTTTTATAAGCATTACTACTTTGCTTTCTTCCATTATTCCAACTTTTAATATACCCCCTAATTGTCCAATCGATAGATTTTGAAGCATCTTCAGGTGGGCTGTTTTTGGATTGAGTTTTACTCACAACAAGTTGATTGTTGTTCACTTTCACAGTTAGTTCTTTCCCTTTTTGAGGAATTGCACCAGACTGGTGCTGAGCAATAAGTTGTTTCGTCTTTTGATCTAATTCTGCTTTTTGGGCCAATCTGTTTTCCTTCATAAGAATCTCTTTACGATTGGTAGCATATTGTATTAGTTCTTCTCTAGTTTCGTTATAAAAAGTTCCCTCAATCCACTCAACATCTTGTTCAAACAAAGCATTTGCTACACTCTCTGTAACTCCGTAATATCTTTCTGCAGATCGACGGGATTCAAAAATATCAATTGTTCCCTGTGGAAGTGTCCCCTCCGGATCTATTCCCATTATAGGATTATTATCCGCATAGGGATAGAGGTTCGTACTCCAGATGGGGTCTTCGGAGAGGAAGCGGCCGATGGTGGGGTCATAGTGGCGGGCACGCATGTAGTACTGGTGGTCGGTGAGGTACATCACACCGTACTTGCCGACATACTGGAAGGGATTGTAGTCGGCCTCTTCCTTCTGAGTCACCTTTCCGAACTCGTCGTACTGGTACTTATGGGTTACCTTGCCGCTCTCATCAACAATGGCAACAACCGAACCGCGAACATCGGTGACATAATAACTCACCTTGCCATTCACCACCCGTGCTTCCAGACCGTTGCCATAGATATACTCGGCACCGCTCTTCGAGTCAGAGAGTACATTGCCAATGCCCAACGGGTCAGTAGTGAATGTGATGTTGCCGTAAGAAGCAATCAGTCCAAGGGGATCATACGTCAGTGACGTAGTACCGGCCTTTGTCAGTCGGTCACTCTCGTCCCACTGGTACGATTCGCCACCACGCTTGGTGGTGTTGCCATTTTCGTCGAAGCTGAAACTGGTGTCGCCAGCTTTCGTTATGCGGTTTCCGCTATTGTAGCTATAGCTGACATCCTCGTTGGTCAGACCGATGTCCTCGTAAGGTTCCTTGGTGGTCTGCTTCGTGATGTTGCCAGCCTTGTCGAGCTGATACTCATAGCTGGCTACCACAGTACCGTTCACCTTTGTAATCTTACTGGTCAGTCGGCCTACGGCATCATAGCCGAAAGTGGTCGTCATGCCGTTAGGATACGTCACCTTCTCAAGTTGACTATCCTTGCGATAGGTATAGCTGATAGTCTTACCGTTGAACTTCACCGATGTCAGACGGTTCAGCTGGTCATAGCCGTATGTCGTATTGTTGATACTGGTGCAGTTACCGTTCTTGTCATAGCTATAGCTGTTGCTGTGTCCGTCGCAGCTGGTTCCTGTAATGCGGTTGAAGCCGTCGTAGGAGAATGTCATTGTCTTGCCGTTGCCAGACAACGACTGCAAACGCAGCTTGCTGTCGTAGCTGTACGAGTTGACACCGTCATTGGTCACGCGACCCAGGTCGTCGTAGCTATAGCTGAGCGTCGTCCCGTCAGGCTTGGTAAACGTACTGAGCGACCCGTCATCGTTATAGCTGTAACGCTTTGTGGCTCCTGCGAACGACACGGATGTCAGCCAGTCGGTCACGTTGTCATACGACATGGACGTCACACCGCCCTTGGCATTGGTAATGCCAGTCAGGTTGTCGTTCTTGTCGTAGGCAAAACTTGTGGTGTGTGAAGCCGCGTCGGTCTCACTCGTCAGGTTGTCGTTGTCATCATAGACAAACGACGTAGTACGGCCAAGGGCGTCAGTCGAGCTGGTCAGTCGGCTTGCCTTGTCGTAAGAGGCACTGCTCGACAGGCTCAGTGTCGGCAGGGTCGTCCTGGTCAGATTGCCATAGCTGTTATACTCGAACTCAGTGTTCACGCCCATGGGGTTGGTTACCTTCGTTGGCAGGCCCTTCGAGTTAACCGTCAGGCTCGTTGAGACACCCTCCGGAGCAGAGACACCAGTCAGGTTACCCTTACTGTCATAGCTATAGGTGGTCTTATAACCCTTGGGATCGGTGGCGCTTGTCAGGTTGTTCATCGAGTCATACTCATAGTAGGACGTCAGCGTGCCGTCACCAGTTACCGAGACACTCTTCACATTGCCGTTGTCATCGTAGGTAATGTTGCTGATGTTCGTACTGTTGGTGGAAATGCTCTTAGGCAGGTGACATCTGCTGGCATCGGTATAGTAGGTACTGTTGACGCTCAACGACTTCGGTCCGCTGATGCTTGTCGCCCTGTTGTTGCCGTTAAACTGGTAGTTGTAAGTCGATGTCTGAGAGCCGTTGCGGGTAACCTTCACTTGTGACGAGGTTGACACCGAACTGCTGCCATAGGACGGAGTCACGTCAACCGTCGTCTTAGTGGTGCCGTTCTCCGTCTTGGTCAGACGGCGGTTGGCATCGTACTGGTTCTTGATATAGTTGCCCTTGGGCAGCTGGACCTGGGTCAACAGCTTGGACAAACCGACATTCGAGGCATCGCCATAGCTATAATTAGTCGTCTGTCCCTTGGCATCGGTAAAGGAACTCAACTGGTAGTGTCCGGAAGTAGTGTTGTATGTGTACGAGAACTTAATGCTACGTCCCAACGGGTCACTGATACTGCTTACAAGATTTGTGCCAGAACGGTAGCTGAAGGAAAGGCTGCGATTACCGTCGCTGACAGTCTTGATCCGCTTAGAACCATTCTCGCCCGTTTCGTAACTAAGAGTCATCGTATTACCATTACGGTCGGTGATGCTCGTGAGGTAAAGCACTACAGCACCACTACTGCTCAAGTGGTTGAAACGATAGTAAATCTGGTCCTTCGTCTTGACGACATAGTCGCTACCTTCATTGTAAAGCTTGTCATAGACACCGTATGACTCAGGCACCAGTTCTGAACCATTCGACTTGTAGATGTCAATGCTGCCACCTCCCCAGTGTACGACAGCCCGCAAGTCATTACCTGACCCCACAACAGTAATGAACGTATGGTAGTTATGGCTCCATCCGTCACCGAGAGGTTGGTAGGTTTCCATAACACCGTTGACCTCTTTTACGCCATAGAATGCCTCAGGCAACGTGGTATTATAAGAATTGTACGTGTGCGCGAAGCTCAAGGGTACTGTTCCACTGAGTGCAAAGCTCGTCTTCGTATAGTGCTGGAAGTTTCCCATTTGCAGCCCCAGTCCTAAGGCAATGGTCTGCTGAGTGGTGTTCAGCGGCTGGAAGTAGTCGGTCGCCTTCGGGTTAGGATCGGAAATAGTTCCTGCATCCACTTTCTGCATGATGTTGGCAAGCATTACGAACGCCTCGCCTCGCAGACAGTTGTCATAAGGACGGAACTTAGAGTTTGCCGTTGTGATGATGCCGAGGCTTGCAGCTCTCCGGATATAGCCCATCATCCTCGGGTTCTTGCTGGCCAGCGTCACCACGTCAGCATCGCTGGCAAACGGATTACCCGTGCCGCTGACGTCTGGCTGGATGTTAAAGGTCTCCATCAATACCTTCAGGACATGCAATCGTGTGATATACTCTTCTGGGGCAAACTTCAGTCTGTCGCGGTCGAAGGGTGTCACACCATCGCCATATTCCAAGTAGAGCAGTGCACGAGCAGCCTGATAATAATAGGTGGACTTGTCTGTAAGGTCGCTATAAACTGTCGGGAAGTTATCGGAGGGAACCGTTGAAGGAACAGAGCGGTTCTTGATAGAATAGACGCCTCGGAAACCTATCTTGGCCAAGTGCGCACGAGTCAGGTTCTTCTCTGCCTGCATATTACCATTAGCATCGACGCCACTAAGGACGCCTAAGCCGTAGAGGTAGCACGTTGCGTTATAGTAGTCATTCGTGCTCGGCAGGTCAGGGAATGTACAGCTACCAGTTGGTGTGGCTTTGGTTTTAAATGTCCATAAAGCACTGCTCTCGGTCTCATTTCCATCAGTAACAATGACTTTCCAGAAATAGTTCTGATCCGCTTCAAGTCCTTCATAGCTCACAGAAGTGCTGGTGGTTGTCTTGTACTGTTTTAAATCTACGGATGAAGTTCCAAGCCATACCGCATAGGTGACACCACTATTGTTGTTTCCACTCCATGAGAATGTTCCTGTAGTCTCTATGTCTGTCGAATAGTCTGCAGGTGACGGATTAGTTGGCTTGGAAAGATTGCTCTTAGTCTTAAAATTCCAAGTCTGGCCTGTCGAGGACTGCTGACCGTCAGAAGCTACGACATACCAGTAATATCTCGTTGCCGGCTCTAACGAATAAGAACATGACCGACTATAGACGGTCTTGTATAGACTCATGTTAGAAGTAGATGTCCCCAAATATACCTTATATGTTATGTCATCACCATCGGGATCGCTACAGCTCCATGAAAGTGTACCACTCACAGGTTGATCGGTCGATGCCACACTAGGGCTGGGGTTGGAGGGAACTGACGGGGGATTGTTTGGCGCAGGTTGAGTGTCAAACGTATATAAGTCACCTTTGGATGTACCGCCTGAGTTCTCTGCCCACAATTGGACATAATAATGACTGTTGGAACTAAGATCAGAAACAGTCATGGATACACTGGTTTCGCCAGATGAAGAAGAAAGGGTCTTAGAAGACGTCTTTTGATTCATAGAGCTACTTGTACCATACTTGAAATAATATGTGGTACTGCTTCCATTTGGATTGACCCTTCCAGAGAACTTTGCAGAATTTGATGTGATGTTAGTTGGCTCATATGTCTGAACAGTAGGAGGCAATTGGGTTTTAGTACCTGTAATGGATATTTTTCCGCCATACTGTTTGTAAACTTGATCACTCGTTATGAGAAAAACGCTGAACGTACGAGTACCAGTGAAATCACTATAGCCAGTGACCTTGGCTGTAAGATAAGATGTGGTGGAATTAGAAATACTAAAAGAAGTCGGATAGACATCACCATAATAGTTGTCAAGGATAAACACTTTACCCGAATTACCGTTTCTAAAGTAGCCACTTGTTTTGGCAACTCTAAAGGTGATTGTACTCGAAGTATGAGAGTAAACCGTTGCCTTGATTTCGCCATTAGTGTAGCTAGTAGTTCCACCAGCTAAGCTACCATTGTTATAGTTGATAGCAGGCTGACTTGATGTTCCAGACCCCGTACTGGTATACGACCCCATAGCGGGCATATAGGAATAAGTATATGTCTGAGCATACATCTGGGAGGATAACATCAAAAACGCAAATGATAATAGGCCCAAAAGCTGTCTAGGATAGCTGTAATAAGGGCTAAACATTAGTTGTTTTTGTTTCTTCATATTATTAGTAATTTAATCTGTATTAAAGATAAGTAAAATAAACGATTGATTATTGCTGTCCGATTTTTGCCGGACAGCAATAATTACGTATCAATGTCAGAGGTCTAATCGTAATCCAACGAACCAAGACAATTCACCACTTTTCCAATCCCTTGACTCCAATACATTATGCTTAAGTTCTTTTCCTCCCAAAATCATAGGAGCCCATTCTATACCACCTTGAATTCGCAATGGATACCAAATGTTCAGATTGGCTTTTAAACCTACAGGGATGCGCAGGCCACCGTTTACCCATGCTTTTGATTTGTCTATCTCAGAATAGGTCTTTCTTTTCCAGTCTATGACTTCTTTGTATGAGGCAAACCACACTTCTCCCTGAATAAGGAAATAGGGACCAATGTCAAACCCTGTTATTGGTGTTCTAAACATGTAGGAACCACCTAATCCAAATTTGCCGTACTTCGGGGAATTAATCAGACTGTCTTTATTTTCGCCGACGAGATAACGAGTGTCCTTGTCATCTTTTTTTAGCCAACCACCACGTAATTCAAAATCATACGTGACGTATATGGCTCCATAATCAACGGCGGTGATACCCAGTATATAACGCAATTCGGAAGTATAACTTTGGTTTTGCCATAAAAGGGTGTTAGAAATACGACTAGATGGAGAAAGTACGGCTAAATCACCTTTCTTTGGGTCACCTTTTTGGCCAGCAATAGGATATAGTCTAAAATTATCTTTGGACATGAGACGTCCCACGGCCTTTCCTATCTCTTTTGACTTGTATTCACCGTTTTTGTCTTGTTCTTGTCTGTAGACCCTGATTCTTTCGCCGTCTTGGACTACAATGTTTTCAAAAACGGCACTATATGGGTTTTTACTGACAATTTGACCATGAACAGCTAAGAATGGCACTTTCTTGCTAATGTCTTTGAGAACAGGATCGTCATGAATGTTATATGCTTCGCCTCCTATAAACCCAGATAATTTCTGTTTTGTTTTGCTGGCATGTGCTTTTCCTGATGCGACGTAGCTGATTCCAACAGGTATCTTATCGTATGCTTGAAGGTTATTCCAATTTCTATTCACCTCGTCCCATGTTTTTTGGTCAATGTCAACGTGAAATACAATCCAGGATTTAGCACTCAAGTAGCCGTTGTTGTCTTTTATTATGTGAGTGATTAGGATGTAGTTACTCTCCAGTATGGGAAGTATATCTTCCTTTAGAACGTTTTCTTGAGAAATAACTGCATGCCTGGCTCTTTCTCTGTCAGAGAGTTGGACGTTTTTCCAGGCTCGTTGATTCAATAATTCTTCAGAGAGTTGTCCCTTGTCTCGTTCAAAAAGCAAATCAAGCGTTCTCTTCCCAAAGTTTTTTTCTTCAAGCTTCCTCTTCGTGGCTGTAGGATTAAAAGTTCCGTCTTGGTTAATGACACAAGGGATTCCATCGTCGCCTATGTAATTGTTGAAGAACTTACTGGTCTTAATAGATTCCTTATAAATGTCATCGTTGGTTGTCAAACCTACTATATAACATTTGGCATTGTAGAAACTCGGTTGTGCATTCATAACCACAACATGGAAGACCAGAATAAATAAAATAGAAATAGTTTTTTTCATACGAATAATAATAGATTAGTTATTATTAATTACCACCAATGATTAATAGTGTATTTTACTATTGGACGGCTTGCCCGCGCTGCTTCCACTTGGGCAATTCCTAAGATTGTTGCAACTTTTTGATCTCGGTCGCTCTCAATTCTGGCTTTTTCACGCTCATTATACCCTTCAATTCGTGACATTTGGCGCTCATGCCATTGCTTGCTTTCTTGCATGAGCAATCGCCATTGCTGGTCGCTAATTTTACCTAAACGAGTTGCCATCTGATTGGAAAGCTGTTGCATCTTGTTACTTATCGTCGCTGAGGGGTAGCTGATTTGTGCTAAATACCTTCGGGCAACTGATGCACCATTCTCATCAGGATTTGCACCCCAAGCAGCTTGGGCTTTTCCCAACAATTCCTGATTATAATTCTCAACGGCTCTCATACCATACTGAGCGATAAGCTCCTGAGCTTGTTCGTAGGCGTTGCTTGTAGAAGGAATGGCCAATAACTTTATTACTGCCTGATTATGCTTGCCTGCAACCGCCAAGGCTTTCGCCGATGCCATAATATCCTTACTTGCACTATTATAGTAAGTTACTATACGCTGTTTTCCACGCTCAACAAAAGCTTGTAAATCTGAGTTGTTAACCGACAATTTCCGAAGTGCAGAAAGATAGGCCTGCGTATCGCTGTTTCCTATACCCCGTAATTCTGTTTCCCAAGAAGAATATAGGGTTCCATCATGACCATCACCAATATAAAGAGTGACGCTCAGTCGCAGAGCGGTTTTTTGAGGAATTGTTGCAGTCTGCTGTTTGTCGTTAGCGAGGAGCCTGGCTGTTATGATAAAGCGGTCGTCAAAACCAGCACCAGACATTCCGCCAATCGTCGCAATTTGTTGTAGCTTGTTAGTCAATAGGGCATCAACCTGACTACCATAGCTTTTTGATATATATGGTATCAAGGCTATTTTACCAACTGCTGGGAGCGAATTGGTCTGAGCAGGCATAGAAACTGCAACGACTACAGTAATTAATAAAAAAAGAAAACGTCGAATCATGGGTCACCTCCTTCCTAGAACTACATAAACTTTTCCTATTCCGATAGGTGTCGTACTCACTGAAATGCCCAAATTGGCTAAATCCTTGCTAATACTTCTGATAAAACCTTCTGCATTAATGGCACGTTGTCTACCGCCAAAACCACTTTTTCCAAACAGGGGGAAATGTACTTGCTCAAAAGACAGTCGCACTCTGCTTTTTCCTCCTTGGGTAAATGACTGGCTAACCGCATGCTCAGAAATCCAATATTCAATAAACTCTGCCAACTCGCCACTTTCCCCATTCACATTAACTTCTGATTCAAAATTCAACGGACAATCACTTGCTATTTTAAAAACAAAGGTTCCTTCCCGGCCATTCTTTACCGTATTCTGAAAACTCTGCAAAAGTTGATAGGAGAAACTATCCATAAAACCAGAAACAGCTTCGTCCACAAGCGTTGAGAAAGATGCTCCAGATGCCGAACTACGCCCTATGTTACCCGTAATCTGTTTGAGTGTTGCTGCATCGACACCAGTTACGCGAAATTCTATTTGTGAGCGCGGCCCTACATTCTGACGATTGAAGGCAATATTAACCATAATGTCAGCGTTAGCCACACGAAGTAACTGGTCCAGGTCATCCTCTATCATTTCACCATCACCCTTTGAACGCAAAGCAATATCCAATGCACCTTCGTTGTTTATAGCATCAAGTGTGGCACTAAGCAATTTCAATGGATAACCTCGTTCTGCCATGATGGCACCCATACGGGTCACAGCGTTCAACACATCATTGTTAAGTAATGCTTTTTCATAGTCAACAGTCTTTCCATCTTTCGTGTAGCCCTTTTGTATACACCAAGCCTTTTCAGGAACAACCATGACTATTGGTTTCTGAGCAGTTTGTGCTATAGCAGCAAATGAATAAACTACAGAAACAATTAGTAAAAATAATCTTCTTTCCATAGGCAAAATAATTTATTTATTATCATCCCATACGTCATTAAAACTCTGGATAATTCCGTCCTTTTCTAATCTTTGGCGTAGCTGCTTGACTTTTAGCTTAACATATATGCCAACCTTGCGCCCACCTTTTATTCCCACATTGTTCTCACCTGTAGGATAACGTGAATTGGTATTTTCAACATACATCAAAAAATCGCCATTCTTGAAAAAGTTGTCAAAGTATTCCTTATGAGCCACATAGTCATCAACTCCGTTTGGGCATAATGGCGGCACTTCACTGGCATTATGTCCTGTTGTACTTGTGACTGCCCCAATCCCCTGAAAGATGCAGCACGCAACGGCGTCCTGTAAAGCCCTTTCAATAGCTTTGTCTGCATTTCCTGCAATGCCCCAGGATTTTACTAAACGAGAGCCATCTTGAGCTACACGTTCCTGTTGAACATTGTATGGATGTTTCATGTCGAAAGGATACTTCTTGCCTTCCGATGCTATCGTCAAAGATAGCATACAGAAGATGAACAATAATTTTTTCATATTTATTTCTGTCTTATTCCTCCCCTGCAAGGGTTAGTGTTAGTTGTTGCGCACTGGGCGAACTGAATGTCCGTAGTAGCGCAAGTAGGTGCTCAAGGTTAATTTTCCGGAAGTTGCCAAGACGAAGAAACGGGCGCGGGACTGCTGCGACATGAGGAGTGTCGATGACCAGTAGTTGCCTATTTCACCCACATCGAAAGAATTTCCACCAAAGCGTTTGCCAGCGGAGGGAAGGAATATGGTGCCGCCGTTAGGACCAGTGAATTTCATACCCATCACGCCGTTCTGAATAGTCCGGACAGAAGTGCATTTTTCCTTCAGTTCATTGACCTGTTTTAACGAAGGCATACGCCAAGGAGCGCCCCAATTGGCAGTGGCGGCATCGTAATCGGTACCGGCAATGTCAGATCCAATGTTAGTGACTTTTGTCGCTGAACTTCCGTGTGCATACGTTTCCCATTTATAATCCTTTTTCTGTTGTGTTTCACCCCAGGCAAAATAATTGCCATAATCCTCCGGTTTCTGGGCTCCTACGTTGCAACATGCCCATTTGGTACCACTTGGCAGTCCGAGGTCTATCATGTGCGGGTGGTTGTTGTCCGAGCATGAAGTTAATTGAGCTGATGCTTGCAATTTTGTGGTCAATGATGCATTTCTGTAAACAGGCCGAATGGAATGCCCCCACATTCGCTCTGTATAAGATGTCCTTACTGCATCACGAGAAGATCTCCAAGTTCTTAATCGGTAAGCGTTACCAGGATACTTCTTATGGGGAGTTGATGTCCAGACGTATACTTCATCTTTATTTGTCTGAAGGTGATCAGAATAAAGACCTGCCGCTGGAATGATAATAAAGTTGTCGTTACTTCCTTTAAACTTTATACCTTTCAAAACATTATTCTGTCTAATCGGATATATTCTACAATGGTTTATGAGTTCATCACACTGTTCAATCGTAGGCATTTGCCAAGAATCGCCCCAGTTCACAGTAGCAGCATCGTAACGAGTTCCTGCAATATCTGTTTCGATATCCAATAGTTGTTTGGAGTAATTATTAAATGAGTGGTTCTTTTTCGACTTTGTCTCACCCCAAGCGAAGTGTCCTCCACAATCCTCCGGATTCTTGGCTCCTAAGTTGCAACAGGCCCATTTCGTACCACTTGGTAGTCCGAGGTCTATCATGTGCGGATGGTTGTTGTCTGGGCATGAAGTGGATTGGGCTGATGCAGATAATGCCATGCTCAATGATGCAAATAAAAATGCAATCATTCTTGATAATGAATTCCTTTTCATAGGTTAGTATTGTTTTGTAAATGAATAGCATGTCTTGCGCCTCCCCTGCAAGACGGATTCTTAGTTGTTTTAGGTTATCCATAAGTACGAAAAAAGCGTGAGAGTCTGTACTTCGTTACCCGTCCCGCTAATCTAGGCTCTCGCATTGCCCTTCCCGTAGAACGAGCAACACCAGAAGCCCACGCCGAATATGAATATACTGAACCTAAGCCTTATATATATAAATAAGGTATAGGGGCATAAACATACCCACTGAGCATCTACCGTTGCCTTGTTCTTTGACGGGATTTTGAACTTTGCGAGATTCAGATCAGCCAAAGACAAGACGCTATGTAAACGCCTTTCCATAAATATGTATCCCGCCCTGCACTACTGTCCGCAGACACGCAGTTTCGGCTTGGACGCTACAAAGATAAAACAAATTCCTCAAACCGCCAAACGAATTGTTTTTTTTTTATATTTGCAATCAAATTTTGGGATTCTTGTGTTCCTTTCTTTCACATTTCTTTCAAAGTTCGTTCAATGCAGAGTTCGTTTAATAGGAGTAGGATGGAAGCAATATATTAATGTTCACGTATATACGCGCGAAAGCCATTTTTTGCCAAATTGCCTACACTAATGGTTAAGTTGTTGAATACCAATAAGAAATATGGTGTAGGCAACTTTGTGCTGTGTAGGCAAATTTGCCAAATACTATGCAAAAACATTTATTTTCTTAAAGGAATGATTGGTTTTCCTCGTGATTTTAGCTTGCTCCAGGGGGTGGAGGAATCGATTATTCACGTGATTTCTTTTTGCTCCAAGGGGTGGAGGGAATGCTTTTCTTCGTGATTTCAGCTTGTCCCATGGGGTGGGACGATAGGTTTTCCTTATGATGTCTGATGCTTCTTTATGTTATTTTTACCTCCTTTTTATGGCTTTTGCCTACACTTGCCTACACTAATGCATTTTGCCTACACTAAGTTTTCCGCTGACTGTCAGTAAGTTAACCGTTAGTGTAGGCAATTTGGCAAAAATTAACCTTGTTTTTTCAGTTTGTTGTCAAGCTCTTGCGTGGATGTTCTGGCCTGTACTATCCCACACCTGAAAGTTTTTCTACTTGGGTGTGGGATAGGTAAGATGTTTTCTGCGTTTAACAAACAGTGCCGGTTTTTTTTCTTTTTATCCTTTTTCTCTTTTTCTCTTATGACAGACTGATGAGGCATAAGTACCTCAAAAGACTTCAAAATGCGTCCTTTTAAGAAAATTTCTTCCGTATCGGAGCATAATTACAATATTTATTTGTACCTTTGCACCGAATGTTCAACTTAAATACGTATTTATTATGGCACTACTAATCGCAGAAACACCAGTACGGATTTTCTTGCAAACTTGCAAGGAGGTCTGATTGCTTTTTGCCCATACATATTTGTGATCACCACTGCTGATAATGATAATAATAACAATAATAAACCTAATATCCGCAGTTAATAATTAGATTCAAATTGCAAGTGCCTGAATATAAGTGACTTCGAGAAATCACAGATTCCATGTTATGAGCCTGTAGAGTACTTGTCATAGACAGAATATATTGTTGAACCCTAAAACCAAAATATATGCGTATGCCACCATAGCAAGACACAATAGGACATAAAGACTGGACGTCCACTTTTGATTCTTGTATTCTGATAATTGGGGAATTGGAGGTTTGCAATTTTTATAACATTCAAAAAACAGATAGCACAATGAAGAAAGCGTACACGAAACCGACGGCGAGGGTGGTTGCCCTCCAGCAGCGGCATCATCTGCTCACGGTGAGCGGAGAGATTTCTGGGTATCAGAAGTCGAGTAGCGGATTCAGTCAGGACGAAGAACCTTAATTGCCATAGTTATGGGTAAACACGAATTTCCACGAAGGTTTAGCTCGACGGCCCGAAGGGGAAAGTCAATTATCCATTAATGCTACGCGCAGAAAATTATATGAACAATTATATGGCAATTATATGTTAAAAAGGAAATAGCGATATGAACATTAAAAATGTAATCCTTCTTTGGTTGCTCGGCGGCATGGTGCTGGCCGGAGTGACAGCTTGTTCAGGTTCGGATGATGAACCGGGTAAGCCCGACAATGACGGCGTCAAGGTACGACACATTACCATTACGGAGACCGAGGAGGAGGCGGCACGGCAGATAATGACTCGCGCCTCGCTTGCTGAGGGTGACGGCATCCTCACCGCCTTGTGGACGGCGGACGACGGGCTGACGTACTGCAATTTGAGCAGAGTGGATCGTGGTAATAGCGATGCGCCCTACAGCGGCCTGCTGATAGCCAACTCCACTGCTGCCACCTCGCAGTTTACAGGCGACGTGTATTGCCTTGCTGGTGACTACCTGGCGGTGGTCTATCCAGCCACGACTTTCGAGACGAACGATAGCTATACCATCTCGCTCACGGGACAGAACGGCACGCTCAGCAAGCTCGCCACCAACTACCACTACGTCTTTGGCAAGGCAACCGTGACAGAGGTGACCGAAACGACGGCCAACGCCACGATAGGGAAGATGAAGAGCCTGCTGACGGTGTGCAAGTTCTCGTTTAAGGATAAGAATACGGGCGATGCCATCCCCATCAAGTCACTCAGCATTAGTTATAGCACTGGTGACTCAAACAACGGAAAATATCCGCAGTCGGCTACGGTGGCCATCGGTGTCAATACGGCGCAGAATGATGTCCATGCAACGGGTGCAGATATCACAGCGCCCCTCACGATTACTGCCTCTGGTCAGACGGAGGTCTATGTCGCCCTGCTGCCCACCGCCGCGCAGAGCACCTTCAACTTCACCGTCAGTGATGGCAACGGCAATACCTATAGCGGCACGGCCAATGCCACGCTCGTTGAAGGAGAATACGTGGATGCCACGGGGCTGAAACTTACAAAACAATAACAGGAAAAAGATAAAGACTATGAATAAGAATAGACTTTGGCTGATGGCCACCATCCTCGTCTGTGGCTTGGGACTATTCACCTCATGCTCGTCGGAAGACGATCCTCTGGTGATACCCGAACAGGGGAAGGCGTTTCGCGCTATGCTGAAAACGCTCGACTGGGGAGCAGACACGACATTCGTGTATGGTCACAAAACGCCTGACGTGGATGCCGTCTGTTCGTCGTTGGGTTATGCCAAGCTGATGAATGCGCTGGGCTACAACTGCAAGGCAAAGGTGTCGAGTGCGACCAACCGCGAGACAGCCTATATCTCTGGCGTGTTCGGCTTTGAACTGCCCGAATTGAAGAGCAGTGTGGTGCCGCAGACACGGCTCATACTGACCGACCACACCGACTATGCCCAGTGTGTGGACGGTGCCAGGGAGGCTATCATCCTACAGAAGATAGACCACCACGTAGAGGGCGACATTCAGGACAGCGGCATTCCCTACGTTCGCAGGGAGATGATTGGCTCCACCTGCACCATCATCTACGAGATGTACAGGGAGACAGGTGTCGACATCGACGATGAGACTGCCCGCATTCTGCTTGCCGGATTGCTGTCGGACACACGTAATCTCACCAAGACTACCACTCAGCATGAGGACTCCGTGGCATGGACGGCGCTGGTCGCCCAGTTGCAGTTGGAGGACAAAGTGGCAGAGATTAACCGCCAGATGGCCGATGCCGCCAATAATTACGATGGCATGAGCGATGGCGAGATCTTTCTCTCGGACTATAAGGAGTATGAGATAGGTGGCAAGGCTATCGGTTTCGGTTCGCTTAATTGCAAGGCAAGCGAGATGGATGACTTTATCAGCCGTATGTTGGGCGTGATGCCCCAGGTGATGTGCGACAACAGGCGCGACATGCTGTTTGCCAAGATCGATAATCTTGTACCCAATCCCGACGAGAGCGATCCTGACACGCCTTTCGTGGAAGACGGCACCTATTTCATCTATTACGGTGAAGGGACTCAGGCTGTGGCCGAGGCCATCTTCGGACCGTCGCTCCGTGAAGGTGTAACCTACTCCAAGGAAGAACTATCACGTAAACAGATTGTGCCGAGAATAACAGAAATACTGCAATGAAATAAACCAAAAAGATAAAGACTATGAAGACAAAAGAACAACAAGGATTCAGGCGGTTGGGACGCAGGGCGTTCGGGCTGCAAGTGCTGATGCTCGTGCTCGTGATGCTCATCGGGGGAAGCCCGACGACGTGGGCCAACGATGACCCCGGTGGAGGAACCTACACCTTCTGGACCAACGCTGAGGGGGTAAAAGATATAAAAGACTATTTCAAGACCGTTAGTGCCTTTAGCTTCGCTGACGATAAGTATTTCTGGGAATTCGAGTTCAAGGCCATGCAGCACGCCTATTTTGAGAATCACGGAAAGATATACCTGCAGACGAGCGACAACAAGTGGCACACGGTGGCCGAATGGTACAAAAGTTCCAACAGCAACAATGTCAGTTTCAGTGTCAAGGATGAGTCTTGGGGTAATATTGTCATGGTAAGCGGCTACGACTTGGCCAGTACCGGCGGCAACATGACCCTCCAGTTCAAGCCCATACAAAGGTGTTTCGACGATGGTGTGAAGCGCATCAGGATGGAATACGACATATGGGAGTGGATAAACTATATCCATGAGAATGTACCTCAGGGTGACATCCGATATGAGAAGGACCTCAACATGGCGTTTGCCGACAACGAACCCATACCCGACCTGGAGGTGGACTGGAGCGATGACTACTGCATCAGTCTCAAGGCCAGGAACGTATATGACAAGCGCAACCAGAACAACAATGTCAAGCAGTATTACACAACATACAGGATAGTTAGTGGCGACAGAGTCAATAACGGCCGATACATCAGCGAAACAATGAATGTATCTGACTTCACCGTAACTGGTGAACACGGAGGGATGATAGATGTTGAAAGAAACGCTGTTGCCAGAATTAACAACCTGATATGCGGCGCATACTTCCATCCGATGGGCATTCACTTTACCCCCACCATCGAATATGTCCCGTATGGGAATACCAACCACCAGAGCAACACTCCTGTCACACTCACCCGACCGGCGAAAGAGATTATCATCGACCCTTTCACCTGCGCAAAGAGCCTCAATGTGGACTTTGACAAATGGACCAGGAAGAACACCATTCGCTGGACACGCTACGAGGAGCAACGCGGCTGGAGCGTGAACTGCATGGTGACACGTCCCTGCCGCACCGACGGCAAGTGGTACGTCATCCGCTATGAGGATGGTCAGGCAGCAGACACCTACACCCTCATTGCCGAGATGAACGGCGATGCCACCGACCTCAAGGTGGAGGACAGCGACATCGACTACGATAAACGCTACAACTATCGCGTCATCTTCCTGCCCGTCGTGCTGGCAGACAAATACGACAAGGACCATCTGACCAGTGGCGTGCTGGCAAACCCCGAAAGGCTACTGACGAACTTCTGGATAGAGCAGCAGGTGAGCACACAGCTTGAGATGCCCATCAAGCTGACACAGGACCGCAGTTACGACGGAGCCGTGCGCCTGAAGTGGGAATACTGCGCTGCCCCCACGGGCGAGAACTGGACGATTGAATACCGTCCGGCAGAGACAGGCAGTGCCTGGCGCGTGCTCGACAGCAGCATGATGGTCGATACGGAGGCATCGGAGGCCAGCTTCGATGCCGAAGGGTCGGTGTGCGACATGATGGACTATCGTGTAAAAACCACCTATATGAACCGCGACTTCTACTCTAACGTCTATACTGGCAACCTGCCTGCTGGCAGCTACATCAGCGAGGTGAAGGCATCGACAGGCACGGAGGAGAAGACCGTCATCGTGAAGTGGAAGGTGGCTCGCGCCGACGTTACAAACGATATCTACTTCCGTGTGCTGCGCCGCGTCATTGGCGATACAGACTGGACGCTGCTCACCGACGAGATTCATGGCACGGCCACGGAATACACCTATACCGATGACCGTCCGCTGGCCGGCTCGTACTATGAATACTCCGTGCAGGCCTACGGCGCGAAGTGCGACGAGCAGATCGTGAAGACCGACGAGGTCATCGCCCCTGGTTTCTCGCAAGCCCGAGGCACCATCACTGGTCACATCTCCTACGGCTCGGGAACAGCCGTCGATGGCGTGAAGGTGAACCTCGTCAAGGCCAGTGCCGACGAGCAGACCGACCAGCCGCAGTTCCTCTCGCGCTACATCGAGGGTGCAGGCAAGGGCTTGCAGTGGACGACTGCTAACAAGGAGAAGTACGCCAACGTGCTCAGCGGTGACGGCACCTTCACCATACAGTTCTGGGCACGGCCAAAGAGCGTGGATGCCGGTGGGGCAGCCAACCAAACGATACTGCGTCTGGGCTATGGCCTTGAACTGGGCGTGAGGAGCGACGACGGCACACATTTCTATCTGAACAGAGTCATCCACTATGACAATAAGCTGAAATCGCATCACTTCAATAAGAGCCTGCCGTTCAGCACCACCGACTTTACCCACGTCACCGCCGTCTATGACCACGGCATGTTGACTTGTTATGTGGGCACCGACTCGCTGCTGTCGTACACACTCGATTGCACTCAGTATAAGGACTGGAACATTGGCAGCGATCCCACCCTCGCTGTGGGCGGCATCGAAAGCATGTACGCAGGTATGGGCCAGTCCTTCAACGGCTATATTGACGACATCCGCCTATGGAACAGAGCCCTGAGCAAAGAAGAGGTGGAAGCCAACTACACCCGTATCCTCGGCGGTACGGAGGGCGGTTTGGTGCTCTACTGGCCGCTCGACGAGGGACTCGGTGTGAAGGACTATGCCTTCGACGTGGCCCGTCAGGACGGCATCTACCAGCTGAACCATCCTGAGGTTGGACTTAATGCCACGCCGTCGGCCACCGTGCCGCAGCAGTTGGGTCTCTACGGTGTGACCGACAAGAATGGCAACTATATCATACGCGGTATTCCGTTCCAGCAAGGCGGCACCAACTACGAGATTGCCCCGCTGTACGGCGAGCATCAGTTCAATCCCGTCACACGCTCGATGTTCGTCAGCCCCACCTCGCTGACGGCTAACAACATCGACTTCGAGGATGTGTCGTCGTTCCCCATGGAGGGATACGTTTACTATGCCGGCACGAACATTCCTGCCGAGGGCATACAGTTCTATGTGGATGGTCAGCTGCTGACCACCGATGGCGAAGTTCAGCAGAGCGATGCACAAGGCCGCTACAGAATCTCCGTTCCTATAGGCGAGCATTTTGTCGAAGCCAAGCTGGGCAATCACAAGATGGTCAATCAGGGCCGCTTCCCTATCAAAGGTAAGCGTAACTTCAATGCCCCTGTGACCTATAATTTTTCCGATTCCACACTCGTGAACTTTGTAGGGCGCGTCAGTGGCGGCGAACGTAACGACACACTGGCCGTGGGCTTCGGAGCGTCGAAGAACAACATTGGCACGGCCACCATCACGTTGAAACTGAACAACGAATCGTTATCGTTCAACCGCGTGGAGGGCAAGCCCCAAACATCGGCTACCCAGATTCGCACGTGGGAGAGCGACACTGTGAGCATCAACAGCACGGCATGGACAGGCTTCGAAGGCGGCGACGCACGCTACATATTCATCAATACCGACCCCGCGACGGGCGAGTTCTCGGCCAAGTTGCCACCGCTGAAGTACATCGTGAAGAACATCGAGATACCTAAGAACCCCGACATAGAGTTCAATATCCTGCCAGAGATAGACTTGAGCAACGTGCTGAAGGAGCAGATCGACTCGTTGTGGCAGGTGGATGAACGGGGCGACTCCGTGCTAAACAAGTATAAGTACCACACCAAACTTGTGCAAACCTACTTTGCCACACCTCAGGTGGACATCAGCCAGCCCAAGAGTGGCAAGGACGTCTTCGGCATACAGGAATACAAGGGTGAGGACGAACTGGGCAAGTTTACCGTCAGCGACCTGTGGACACGCACGGATGAAGGTGCCGTCAGCTACAAGTACGGTTATCCTATCTATAAGATGGGCGATGAATATCACACAGAACTCTACGGCTATGAGGTCTATACGAACTACGACAACGGAGAGGCTGCCAACGACACCATCCCCCTCGCCGGCCAGGTTATTACTGTGGCCAACGAGATGTCGAGCGACCAGACCATCGTGGCCGTGCTTCCGCCCGGTGAAACCGAATACCAGTTGGGCCAGGTGTACGACCTGAAGAAGAACCAATTGGTGCTTGACTCACTGGGACGCTACGCCTTCAAGTGGAATGCCGGAGCACCCAACGTCGTCAGTCCGTACACCCGTCATCTGGGCATCACGCTGGAGCGCAAAGGACGTACCTACGCCCCCAATGGCATAAATGCCATCGTCGTGGGCAGTCTTCCTATCGGCAACAACTTCGTCACCAATGGCCCCGACCAGGTGCTGATGGTGCTGCGCGACCCGCCAGGCGCTAAGTCGAAGACCGTGTGGAAGACTGGCTCGACCAAGACGAAGGTGAGAAGTTCCACCAGCGGAGGCTATGGCAACGAGAAGATGATGTATGAGGCAAACTTAGGTGCGAAGGTGAGATTCATGTCGGGCTTCGGACTCTACTACGAGACCACAGACCTTGACAATACCTCTGATATAGGCGGTGGCATTCACTATACGTGGAACAAGAACTCATCGACCGAAAAGACGTGGACGCTGACCGCTACCGAGCAGGTATCCACCGGTGCCACTAAGGACTATTGCGGATCGAATGGCGATGTCTTCATAGGCTACAGCACCAACCTGCTCATGGGCAAATGCCGCAAGGTGGGATTCTTCCGCGACAACGAGACGGCGCCCTTCGAACTGAAAGACGATGTGGCTACCAGCCTGGGCGACAGCGTGACAACAAAGTTCATGTACTCCACCTACGAGATTGAAGAGGTGATGATTCCGAAGTGGCGGGAGACACGCAATGGCTACCTCACGCAGCACTTCGATACTGAGGCCGAGGCCCGCGCTTTCGTGAATAACACGAGCGAGGTGCTCTATGCCACATGGGTCAAGGAGGATGATACAAGCTACGGACAGGAGGGCACCTACGTGCAGGTGACACCCGCCGCATGGGAGAGCCTCACAGATTTTGTGGCCGAAGACAAGGTGGCCTGGTGCAACAATCAGATAGAAAGCTGGCAAAAGGTCCTCTACAACAACGAATACGACAAGGTGACGGCTATTGAGAATCGCGACAAATACTGGCAGCGCAACATCTCGTTCGATGGTGGATCGGGCTACTCCTACACAGCCCGCAATGATACGACCAAAGTGGTGAAACACAACTATTCGCACAATCTGGGAGGTATCGTAAAGGGTGGTTTCTCAACGAAAAACACGGCCGCTTCCATACAGTTCAAGACGAAGATGTCAGTCGACACAGAGAACGGTTGGGCTTACTCCACCACTGAGAGCGACTACGACGAGAATACGAAGGACTATGCCGAGTTCGACTACACCTTTGATGACGGCAACAAGGGCACCGACTTCTCAGTGGATATCTACAAGTCGCCTACGGGCTGGAGCGACATCTTCAGTATCTTCGGCGGACAAAGCTACAATCCCTATCAGAAGGAAGAGAAGACCCAGTACTACGAGCCGGGACAGCACATTCTCTCCAACGGAACGGAACAGATGGAGAATCCCGACATACAAATCAGCACTGACGGCGGCATCGCTGTCAAGAGTGCCGTACTGACCGACATACCCGCCGGACAGACAGGGCAGTTTACCCTGCATCTGTCGAACATCAGTACCACCACACAGGGCTTCGACTTTACCTATAATCTGTCGGTTGCGGAAGGCACCAACCAGCATGGACTGGAGATACTGATGGACGGTGTGCCTGCCAATGGACGCGGCATATTCATCCCCGCCGGCGAGACGGTGAAGAAGGTAATCACCGTTCGACAGACTGACCAGAGCGTGCTCGACTATGAGAACATCGAACTGTGGTTCTCGTCAGCATATCAGGCCATCAAGATTCACGATATCGCTAAGTTGAGCGTACATTTCAAGCCCTCGTCATCGCCCGTGGAACTGGCAATCACCGAGCCGGTGGTGAATTGCAAGACGGACAGTGCCCGTCTGGAGATGAAGGTGAAGGGCTTCAACCGCCAGTTCAAGAACCTGAAGAACGTGGGCGTGCAGTACCGTTTCCAGGGCAACACGCAGTGGACGGCCCTGCATACGTGGGTGACCAACAAGGCCGACTCGCTCAATGCCAACTACAACCTGCTGCCTGCCACGGGCGACCTGCCGCTGGAACTTAAAATGATTAGCGACCAGAGCTACCCCGAGGGCAACTACGAGTTCCGCGCCTTCACCACCACACCCTACGGCAACGAACAGGTGCAGGTCTATAGCGACGTCATCAACGTCGTCAAGGACATCACCCGACCCATCAACATCTTCACACCTACACCTGCTAACGGCATCTTAGGCTACGGCGACCAGCTGGTCATCGAGTTCAACGAGGACATCGTGCCGGGCTACGTGAGCGACAACAATGTCATCGTCACCGCCAAGCTCAACGACACGCAGGTGGACCATGAGGTGGCACTGCAGCTGATGCCTTTCGGCGAAGCACCGCGCACGGTGAACCCCGTGTTCCTGCAGGGCGACTTCTCCATCGACTTCTGGCTCTACCGCCGTGACAGCGGCACGCTCTTGTCCTTAGGCAAGACAAATTCGAGATTTGCACTCAACGTCCGCGACGACGGCTACGTGGTGGCTACCGTGGGCGGGACACAGCATGTGAGCGACCGCCCCATGCCCAAGGACGAGTGGACCTTCGTGGCACTGAGTTACAAGGCCAGTACCATGACCTTCGACATGGAGGCGTCGGCAGACCAGGCCGGTAACGTGATGCTGTTCGAGGACCGCCCCGTGGAGCTGAAGGACCTGGAGGCCTTCAGCTATACCGATGACTATCACCTCTACCTCGGCGGCATCGACGCCGACATCCACTCGCTGAGCCTCTACAATATCTATCGCGACGTTCACAAGGCCACCGCCACCAAGGATCAAGCCAAGGACAGCTACGTCTATGGACTGGCCAACTACTGGCCATTTGACGAGGGCCACGGCTTCACGGCCGCCGACAAGCGCCACACCCACGACTTCTCCGTTCCCAACCGCTGGCTCTTGGAGAACGTGAACTACGGCCTGCGCATGGACGACAACGAGGGTGCGAAGACCGACATCACACAAATCACCACCAGGCCCGGCGACAGCTATGCCATAGAGTTGTGGCATCGAATCAGCGACTATGACGGCAAGGATGTGGTATTCGAGACGACCACGCCCAACCAAGGCAAAGACCAGCAGCAGCACAACAAACTGAAGCTGCACTACGACGGGAAGAAGAACCTGATTCTCAACTACGACAAGGATTCCATCATGGTGGCCAGTGCCGAGGACTTCCCCGAAGTCATGGACTGGCGTCATCTGGCACTCAACGTGGTGCGCGGCCAGGCAGCCAGCTTCTATCTCAACGGCCAGCGCACAGCCGTCATCGCCGAGACCGATGTGCCGCCATTGGAAGGCTCCGTGCTCGTCGTGGGCAAGGATGCCAAGGATTCCTGGGTCGATGAACTGCGCATCTGGCACGCCTCGCTCAGCGAGAGCCGTCTGCAGCAGAACATGTACAACACCATCGACACCGCCGACATCTACAGTCGCGGCCTTGTGGCCTACTATCCCTTCGAGAAGACGGGCAAAGACAATGGTGTCCCCACGAAGGTGCAGACCTTGGAGAACATGGCTCATCCCAGTGCGCTCAGCGGTTTACCCGCCGTGATAGACACCACCCTCGCCACCTTCTCGCCCTTCGCACCGCCCCTGAAGAACGCTCCCGACGAAACACCCATTAACACCACACCCGTCGCCTCGGAGCGCAAGCTCATCATCAACCTCAGCGGCGAGAACAGCCGTCTGCGCCGCATCGAAGGCACCACGCTCAACATCACCGTAGATCAGATCCGCGACCTCCACGGCAACACCTCACTGCCCATACGCTGGACAGCCTACGTGCAGCAGAACACGCTGAAGTGGACACGCGACTCGGTGAACGTCATCAAGCAGTATGGCGATGACTACACTTTCGATGTCGAGATAGAGAACAAGAGCGGCAACACGGAATACTATACCTTATATAATATGCCGCAGTGGCTCTCGCTCGTGGATAGCGAACGCACGGACGACGTGAGTCCGCTGAAGACGAAGACGCTGCGCTTCGAGGTGAATCCGTTAGTGCCTGTGGGCAACTACGACCTGAACATCGGCCTGCAGGGCAACAACGGCATACTGGAGCCGCTGCGCATCGTGATGAAGGTGCGTGGCGAGAAACCCCAGTGGGCCGTTGACCCGACGAAGTACGACCACAACATGTCGATTATCGGACAGGTGTTTATCGGCGGCATCCTGATGGAGAACCCGGAGAGCATGGTGGCCGCGTTCATTGGTGGCGAGTGCCGAGGCGTGGCCTCGCCCGAGAAGGTGCGCGGCGCGGCCTACGTGACGATGAACGTCTATGGCAACGACGACAGGCGGTACGACATGGGCAAGAGCGTGACCTTCCGCATCTGGGATGCCTCGAAGGGCGTGGCCTACACCGATGCCAATATCGCGCTGCCTGATGGGGCTAACGGGGTCATCTTCGGCCAGGACAAGATGCTGGGTGACTTCGACAAGCCCGCCATTTGGACGAAGAGCGAGAACGTGGAGCAGCTCATCCCCATCCACCAGAACTGGAACTGGATAGCCTTCGGCGTGGAGCCGCAGAGCACCTATCTGGACCATGTGTTCGGCGCATACTCGGAGTGGAGCATGCTGCTCAAGAACCGCGATACCTGGAACGACTACAACGGTGCCCAGTGGGGCGACGGCACGCTCACGAGAGCGAAGGCCAACGAGATGTACAAGCTGAAGATTGACCGCCTGCCGACCACAAAGCAGGAGCAGCCTAACAGCCAGCTGGCCGTTTCGGGCCGACAGCTGAAGGAGAAGGACGAAAGGGCCGTCACCCTCGGAAAGGGCTGGAACTGGATAGCCTACACGCCGCTGACGACGATGACCGTCGATGAGGCGCTGGCAGCCGCCAAGCCGCAGAAGGGCGACATCGTGAAGTCGCAGACGGGCGTGGCCATCTACGGCGAATACGGCTGGGAAGGCAGTCTGAAGGCCTTGGAGAGCGGACGCGGCTACCTGTACTACAGCAACGCCAAGGACACGACGTCGTTCGTCTATCCGACGGAGGCGCCCCAAAATGCCCGTAGAGCAAACGAAGCCCCCTCGGAGGCCGCATGGGGGGCTTTCACTCCCGTTGCCCTGGGTCTCTATCCGAGCAACATGACGATGGCCATCCGGCTCATGGACGGCACGGCCCAGGTGGACACGGCTGAGGTGGCCGCCTTCATCGGCGACGAGTGCCGCGGTGCCACCCGCGCCAGCGACAACGGCCTCTACTACCTCGTCATCAGTGGCGACGGCGCCGGACAGCCCATGATGCTGCGCACCTGCATCGACGGTGAAATCATCAACATCGATGACTCGCAGCTGTACGTCAGCGATGCCAACATCGGCACGTCGTGGGAGCCTTACGTCATCGACCTGCAGAACCTGACCGTAGGCATCAATGCGGTCGATGGTTCTGCCATCGACGATGACGACTGGTACACACTGCAAGGCATCAAGATAGGCCGCCGTCCCTCGCAGCCCGGTGTGTATATCCACAAGGGCAAGACAGTAACGGTTTCTCGCTCTGTCAATAATTTTCGCATATCCCACAGATAGCGGAAAGTGCCCTGAAACGCCCTGAAAACAAGCCCCGGAGTTTACCCTAGGTAAACCCGGGGTTTACTCTACCTAAACCCCCAGTTTACCCTGCCTAAACCCGGAGTTTGCCCAGAGGAAAGTTGAGGGGCGGTTTTTGATAGCTTTGAATGTAAACATAATTCATTAGAAGTTACCCTAAAGGCAGCTCATGTAGTATTCACTAAAGTCCTTGTACCCTGGTGGTAGCTGGTGACGTTCCAGATTGGGCAGCACCTCTTTCAGCTGCAGGAACAGGCGCTCGCCGGGCTCGTCGCGGTCGGGGTACATGTGGAAGGAGAAGCCCCCTCCCGGCCTCCCCCTACTGGGGGAGGAGTCAAGGGTTTGGAGCAGTTCTTTGTCCTTCTGGCTCAGCAGCGTGGCCGAGGGGATGGCGATGGCCTTGTGGCCCGCTGAGAGCATGGCCCAGCAGTCGCTGCAGCCCTCGGTGATGTAGAGCTCGTCACCGGGCTTCAGGAGGTTCAGTACGGGGAGGTTGTAGATGCCGCATTGCGAGCCCTGGGGGAAGCGGAAGCGGGGGGAGCCCCCTCCAACCTCCCCCAACTGGGGGAGGCTTAGGTTGCGGTTCTGCACGCCTACCAGACGGCCCTCGCGGTCGTAGTAGGGCGTTTGCAGCCAGGGCGTGCCCTGGCGGTCTTTCCAAGAAGTCAGTCGGCACCAGCGCACCACC
>JAEEGI010003892.1_pt1 | contig 35281 bp, 25 predicted proteins | sample 8958751 | NCBI WGS metagenome assembly JAEEGI01 (sample SAMN16246545, study PRJNA631951) | gut metagenome | biome: gut microbiome; feature: rumen; material: KS-attached | host: Bos | place: Iran: Karaj | collected 2018-10 | reverse complement strand
GTGGCCGTAGCGCGTGCATACGTGCAGATCCTCTACAACTATGAGATCGTGGACGTTGCAAGGCAGCAGATAAGCATCGACTCCCTTCAGGTTGCCCGCCTGGAAGGCATGATGGCCTCCGGGAAGGCGTCATCGGCACAGGTGTCCCAGCAGAAGGCCTCTCTGGCGCAGAGTCAGGTAACCCTGGTGCAGGCGGAAAACAACCTCCGCGTGGCCATCCTGGACCTTGCCCAGCTTCTGGAATTCCCCACATGGGAAGGCTTTGAGGTTGTCCGCCCCGATGTCCAGGTGGACGATTTCTACCTTGGCCATCCGGACGACATCTATGACGAAGCCTGCGGCCTGCGTCCCGCCATCCGTGCGGAGCAGCTGCGCCTGGATGCATCGGAAAAGACCATCGCCATTGCAAAAGCCGGTTATATGCCGTCACTTTCCCTCAGCGCCGGACTTGGTACTAATTATTACTCCAACTATGGCGGGAAAGGCTTCTGGGACCAGATGAACGACAACTTCAGCCAGTATATAGGGCTGTCGCTTAATATCCCCATCTTCAACAAGTTCTCCACGCGCAACCAGGTGCGGAGCGCGGAACTTAACCGTACCGCCCAGAAGGTGCGCCTCCGCCAGGTGCAGCAGCAGCTGTACAAGGAAATCCAGCAAGCCTGGAACGGAGCCGTGGCCGCCCGCGCCAAATACGACGCCTCCATGATGGCCGCAGACGCGGCCCAGGATGCATTTGACCTGGTCCAGGCCAAGTACGAGAATGGCAAGGCCACTATCACGGAGTTCAACGAATCCCGTTCCCAGATGCTCAAGACCCGCTCGGACGCCATCCAGGCCACATACGAGTATGTCTTCCAGACCCGCCTTGTGAACTTCTACCGCGGCGGCACCATCAACCTGTAGGCAGTTTCCGGAAATATTGCTATCTTTGTACGATATGTACAAGATACTGGACAAGATAAATTCGCCGGAAGAGCTCAGGAAGCTTTCACGTAAGAAGTTGCCGGAGCTGTGCAGTGAGATAAGGGACTATATGGTAAAGTGCTGCGCGGAGAATCCCGGGCACCTTGGCTCCAGCCTGGGGGCAGTGGAACTCATCACCGCGCTTCATTATGTCTACGACACTCCCAAAGACAAGTTGGTCTTTGACGTAGGCCATCAGGCCTATGCCCACAAGATTCTCACGGGGCGTAGGGAAGCTTTCAAGGAGAATAGAAAAAAGGACGGCATAAGCGGCTTCCCCAAGATGGCGGAAAGCAAGTACGATGCCTTCGGCGCCGGCCATTCATCTACGTCCATATCCGCTGCACTGGGTTACGCGGAAGCTGCAAGGATCAAGGGATCCGATGAAAAGGCGGTAGCCATAATTGGCGACGGCGCCCTCTCCGGCGGCCTGGCTTTCGAGGGCCTCAACAACGCCGGTAGTTCCAAGGCCAATATCCTGGTAGTCCTCAACGACAACAACATATCCATTGACGAAGCCCGCGGAGGCATTCACAACTACCTCCTCAAGGTCACCACGTCTTCTACCTACAACCGTGTCAAGAACAGCATCTGGAACCGCCTCAAGGAAGGCCGGTTCAGGCAGTGGATGCAGAAGATAGTCGTGGACACCAAGTCCAATCTGGTGCGTAAAAGCGGCGGTGCCGTGTTCGAGGCCATGGGCTTCCGCTACTTCGGCCCCGTGGACGGCAACGACATAGATGCGGTGGTGGCCGTATTGGAGCGCCTAAAGAAACTCCCCGGTCCGCGTATCGTCCATCTCATTACCAAGAAGGGTAAGGGCTATGCCCCTGCAGAGGCGGATCCCGTTACATGGCATGCTCCGGGAAGGTTCAATCCCGTCACCGGTGAGAGAATCAAGACCGTATCGGCAAAAGACAGGTACCAGGACGTGTTCGGACATGTGCTGGTGGAGCTGGCAAAGCTGGATCCCAAGGTGGTGGGAATCACTCCCGCCATGGCCACAGGCTGTGGCATGAACCAATTCCAGGCGGCGTTCCCGGAGAGGTTTTTCGACGTTGGAATCGAGGAGGGTCACGCTGTAACGTTCAGCGCAGGCCTTGCCGCAGCGGGCATGAAGCCTTTCTGCAACATCTACTCCTCCTTCTCCCAGAGAGCATACGACAATATCATACACGATGTGGCCCTGCAGAAGCTTCCCGTGGTCCTTTGCTTCGACCGCGGAGGCCTGGTAGGGGAAGACGGTGCAACGCACTGCGGTGCCTTTGACCTTGCCGCATACAGGAGCATTCCCGGGGCGGTGGTGGCTGCTCCGTCCGATGAAATCGAGCTCAAGAACCTCATGTACACGGCTCTGAGCCTCAAGGAAGGCCCTATTATTATAAGGTACCCGCGCGGGTATGGTGAGGGTACGCCCTGGAAGGAATCGGCCTTTGAGGAACTCCCGGTGGGGAAGGGCCGCAAGCTACTGGACGGAAAGGGTATGGCCGTGCTGGCCCTGGGCCCCGTTGCCAACAGGGCGCTGGAGGCCGCAAAGCGTCACAAGACGGATTACTGGAGCTGCCCGGCAGTGTTTGACATGCGTTATCTGAAGCCCCTGGATGCAGACATCATGGAGGAGGCCGCAAAGTACAAGATCATCGTCACCGTGGAGGACGGAACCGTGAAGGGAGGCCTCTTCGGAGCGGTGAGCGAATACTTCGCCGGCCGGGCCGATGCCCCTGTAATCAAGGCAGTTGGCATTCCGGACAGGTTCATCCCTCAGGCCTCAAGAGACCAGCAGATGCAGGAGTGCGGCCTTGACACGGAGAGCCTCTTCGACCTTTTCATCGCGATGATGAAAAATATTTAAAAATCTTTTGGTGAATTAAAAAAAAGTACCTACCTTTGCAGTCCTTTCAGCGATTGAAGGATTCAACGAGCGCCGATATAGCTCAGTTGGCCAGAGCACGTGATTTGTAATCTCGGGGTCGTGGGTTCGAATCCCTCTATCGGCTCAAAGGGCTTTGAAATAGCTTTTGGGAGGATCGCATAGCGGCAATTGCGGCGGACTGTAAATCCGCTCCCTCAGGGTTCGGTGGTTCGAGTCCACCTCCTCCCACAAAACAAGGTTTGCGGAAGTAGCTCAGTTGGTAGAGCATCAGCCTTCCAAGCTGAGGGTCGCGAGTTCGAACCTCGTTTTCCGCTCCAGAAATAAAAAAGCCGGTGTAGCTCAGGGGTAGAGCGCATCCTTGGTAAGGATGAGGTCATGAGTTCAATTCCCATCACCGGCTCTTTTTTTGGGTTTAAAAAACAATTGTTTAAACAATAATAAAAACTATGGCAAAAGAAACATTCCAGAGAACCAAACCGCATGTCAACATCGGTACTATCGGCCACGTTGACCACGGTAAGACCACCCTCACCGCTGCCATCACCAAGGTGCTCGCAGAGCGCGTAAGTGGCAACGCTGACAAGGTGAAGTCCTTCGACCAGATCGACAACGCTCCCGAAGAGAAGGAGCGCGGTATCACCATCAACACCGCTCACGTTGAGTACGAGACCGAAAAGCGTCACTATGCTCACGTTGACTGCCCTGGCCACGCTGACTATGTGAAGAACATGGTAACAGGTGCTGCACAGATGGACGGTGCTATCCTGGTCGTCGCTTCCACCGACGGTCCCATGCCTCAGACCCGTGAGCACATCCTGCTCGCCCGTCAGGTTAACGTCCCTAAGATCCTCGTTTTCATGAACAAGGTAGACCTTGTTGACGATGAGGAAATGCTCGACCTCGTAGAGATGGAGATCCGCGACCTCCTCGCTTTCTACAAGTTCGATGAGGACTGCCCCATCATCCGTGGTTCTGCACTTGGTGCTCTGAACGGTGAGAAGGTCTGGGAAGACAAGGTCATGGAGCTCATGGACGCTGTGGATGAGTACATCCCGCTGCCCGAGCGCCTCGTTGACAAGGACTTCCTGATGCCTATCGAGGACATCTTCTCCATCACCGGCCGTGGTACTGTTGTTACCGGTCGTATCGAGTCCGGTACCATCCACGTAAACGACCCCGTGGAACTCGTTGGCTTCGGCGATGAGCCCCGCACCTCTGTCGTTACCGGCGTTGAGATGTTCCGCAAGCTCCTCCCTCAGGGTGAGGCAGGCGACAACGTAGGTCTTCTCCTCCGTGGTGTTGACAAGAAGGAAGTAAAGCGTGGTGAAGTTGTGGCAAAGCCCAAGTCCATCACTCCTCACACCGAATTCAAGGCTCAGATCTATGTTCTGAAGAAAGAAGAAGGTGGCCGTCACACCCCGTTCCACAACCACTATCGTCCTCAGTTCTTCATCCGTACTCTTGACGTTACCGGTGAGATCATGCTCCCCGAAGGCGTAGAGATGGTGATGCCTGGCGATAACGTGGAAATCACTGTGAAGCTCATCACTCCTGTTGCAATGAACGAAGGTCTCCAGTTCGCTATCCGTGAAGGCGGCCGTACCGTTGGCGCAGGTCAGGTGATCAAAGTGATCGAGTAAGATTTCTCGAAGCCATTTACAAAAGTGAGGGCTCAGACGTGAGCCCTCACTTTCCCACAGGGGAATAGAACAAGGGTAGTTCAGCGGTCTCCAAAACCGTCGATGTGGGTTCGAATCCTGCTTCCCCTGCCAATATCAAAGGTTACGATTTGGTAAATGTTTAACTAAGGTCCGGGATTCCCGCTTCCAATTTTCCCAGACCCATTGTAAGCAAAGATGAGTAAGTTCATTAACTATCTGAAAGAGTCCGCTACGGAACTCACCAAGAAGGTCACCTGGCCCACTTGGCCCAAGCTGCAGAGCTCTGCACTCCTGGTCCTGGTCACCACAGTGATCCTTGCAATCGTGGTGTTTGCCATGGACTATGCTTTCCAGCATCTGATGGAGTTTATTTACGCACTGTAACTGATTAACAACCCTTATGGCTGACAAGAAATGGTACGTCCTTCGTACCGCGGGAACCAAAGAAAAGAAAGCCGCCGAATACCTGGTCAAGGAAATTGAAAGACACGCTGATCTGCAAGCAATTGTGGACCAGGTTCTTGTGCCTGTCAAGAAGGAAATCGTGACTAAGAACGGCAAGCGCAAGGAAGTGGACCGTCTCCTCTTCCCCGGCTACGTCCTCATTCACGCGGAACTCAACCCAGACCTCGAGTATGTTATTCGCAACGGCATTCCCGGCATGTCCGGTTTCCTCACAGAGAAGACCGGTAACGGTACAGACCGCATTCCCGTCCCCATCCGCGACGAGGAAGCCCAGCGCATCCTTGGCGTCCAGGACGAGATGGCAGTCAACGCCGCCGAGACGGAGGTCAACTTCACCGTCGGCGAGAGCGTCAAGATTACCGACGGTCCTTTCAGCGGTTTCAGCGGAACAGTGGAAGACATCCTTCAGGAAAGGAGCAAACTCAAGGTAGTGGTTGTGATCTTCGGAAGGAAGACACTCCTTGAACTCAGCTTTACACAAGTAACTAAAGAGTAAATTATCATGGCAAAAGAAGTTACCGGATTCATTAAGCTCCAGATCAAAGGCGGAGCAGCGAATCCCGCGCCTCCGGTGGGACCGGCACTCGGTTCCAAGGGCCTCAACATCATGGACTTCTGCAAGCAGTTCAACGCACGTACCCAGGATCAGGCCGGCAAGGTCCTCCCTGTGGTCATCACCGTGTTCTCTGACAAGTCCTTCAGCTTTGAGGTAAAGCAGCCCCCCGTGGCCGTTTCCCTGAAAGAAGCCGCTAAGATCAGCAAGGCTTCCGGAGAGCCCAACAGAAAGAAGGTGGCAACCGTGACCTGGGACCAGGTCCGCGAGATTGCCCAGTCCAAGATGCCTGACCTCAATGCATTCACTATCAAGAGTGCAATGAAGATGGTTGCCGGCACCGCCCGTTCCATGGGTATCAAGGTGGAAGGCGAATTTCCCGAGAACCTTTAATAAACGCATGAACAATGAGTAAGTTAACCAAGAATCAGAAAGCAGTCCTTGCCAAGTACGACAAGACTCAGGTATACTCCCTCACCGAAGCATGCGCACTTCTGAAGGAGATCTCCTATACCAAGTTCGACGCCTCCATCGAAATCACCACCAATCTGGGTGTTGACCCCCGTAAGGCCAACCAGATGATTCGTGGCGTTGTCACCCTCCCTCACGGAACAGGTAAGGTTACCCGCGTCCTGGTACTCTGCACCCCCGATAAGGAAGCCGAGGCCAAGGAAGCCGGCGCCGATTACGTCGGACTGGACGAATACATTGGCAAGATCAAGGAAGGCTGGACCGATGTAGACGTTATCATCTGCACCCCTTCCGTCATGGCAAAGGTTGGCCAGATTGGCCGTATCCTGGGACCCCGTGGCCTTATGCCTAACCCCAAGACCGGCACCGTTACCATGGAAATCGGCAATGCAGTCAAGGAAGTGAAGGCCGGTAAGATCGACTTCAAGGTGGACAAGACCGGTATCATCCACGCCGCTATCGGCAAGGTGTCCTTCACCCCGGAGCAGATCGAGGCAAACGCCCGCGCATTCGTCTCCGCCGTCCTGAAGCTCAAGCCCCAGACCCTCAAGGGTACCTATTTCCAGGGTTGCACCATCTGCTCTACCATGAGCCCTGCAATCAAACTCGACCCCAAGGCTTTCAGCGCCGAATAATCTGACAGGAGGATAGAGATATGAAAAAGGAAATGAAAGAGCAGGTTATAGCCGCCATCAAAGCTAACATCGCAGAGCGCCCTAATTTCTACATCGTTGACATCGCCGGCCTCAATGCAGAGGAAACTGCAAAACTCCGCCGCGACTGCTTCAACGACGGCATCAAGCTCACCGTCGTGAAGAACACCCTTCTCCACAAGGTGATCAAGGACGCCCAGAACCCCGAAATGGACCTCCTGGTTCCCGCCCTCGAAGGCAACACCGCCCTCATGTACACCGAGGCTCCTGCAGTCCCTGCAAAGCTCATCAAGAAGTACAACAAGGCTGGTAGCGAAAAGCCCGCCCTCAAGGCAGCTTACGTCCAGGAATGCGCCTTTGTCGGTGCAGACAAGATCGAAGAGCTTGTCAACATCAAGTCCCGCGAGGAACTCATCGGCCAGATCATCGGTATGCTCCAGAGCCCTCTCCAGAACGTCATCAGCGCTCTGCAGAACGGTGGCGGCAGCACCATCGCCGGCCTCGTCAAGACCCTCGAAGAAAAAGAAAACAAATAATAAACAACAATTTAACAATTTTCAATTATGGCAGACGTTAAGAAACTCGCTGAGGAACTTGTAAACCTCACCGTCAAAGATGTCCAGGAACTCGCTAAGATCCTGAAGGAAGAATATGGTATCGAGCCCGCCGCTGCAGCAGTTGCAGTTGCCGCTCCCGCCGCTGGTGCAGAAGCTGCTGCCCCCGCAGAGCAGACCGAATTCGACGTTATCCTCACCTCCGCTGGCCAGGCTAAGCTCCAGGTCATCAAGGCTGTGAAGGAGAACGCAGGTCTTGGTCTTAAAGAGGCCAAGGAGCTTGTTGACAAAGCTCCCGTCGCAGTTAAGGAGAAGGTCTCCAAGGCTGAGGCAGAGGCCCTCAAGGCTGCCCTCGAGGAAGCCGGCGCTGAGGTAGAACTCAAGTAACCTCGCCCGCTCCCCTGGAAGGGAGAAAAATCACAGGTTTAGAGCCCAAGGAGGCTCTAAACCTTTTTTCCGTCTTAAAACTTTTTCCCCATAACGAAGGCAGAACATGTCTAATAAGACTACAAACCCGCGAATAAACTTCGCAACATCCAAAATTCTGGAATATCCTGACCTTCTGGAGGTTCAGCTGAAGTCCTTCAAGGATTTCTTCCAGCTGGAGACCACCCCGGACAGCCGTCGCGGGGAAGGCCTGTTTCAGGTTTTCCAGGAAATTTTCCCGATCGAGGATACGCGGAACAACTATGAACTCACCTTCATAGACTATTTCATCGATCCGCCCCAGTACTCGATTGAGGAGTGTCTTGAGAGAGGACTTACCTACAACGTTCCTCTGAAGGCAAAACTCCGCCTTTCATGCACGGACCCGGAGCACGAGGACTTTGACACCCGCGTGCAGGACGTTTACCTTGGGAACATCCCTTACATGACTCCCGCCGGTACGTTCATCATCAACGGTTCCGAGAGAATTATCGTCTCGCAGCTTCACCGCTCCCCGGGCGTGTTCTTCGACCAGAGCATGCATGCCAACGGCACCAAGCTCTACAGCGCCCGCATCATCCCCTTCAAGGGTTCATGGATCGAGTTCGCAACGGACATCAACAACGTGATGTACGCCTACATCGACCGTAAGAAGAAGCTGCCTGTGACAACCCTTCTGCGCGCCATCGGCTACAGCTCCGACAAGGACATCCTGGACCGTTTCGGTCTGGCCGACGAGGTCTCATCGGACCGCGCCGTCCTGGAGGAGAACAAGGGCCGCAAGCTGGCCGCCAACGTTCTCAAGACCTGGATCGAGGACTTCGAGGACGAGGACACCGGTGAGGTCATCCCCATCGAGCGTACCCAGGCCATCGTTGAGCGTGGAGAAATCCTGGATGACGATACCATCGACCGCATCCTGGACACGGAGGTCAAGACAGTCCTCCTCCAGAAGGACGAGGCCGTCTCCGCAGAGAACTCCATCATCTACAACACCCTGCAGAAGGACCTGACAAATACGGAAATCGAGGCTGTGAACTTCATCTACAAGCAGCTCCGCAATTCCGAACCGCCGGATGAGGCAACCGCACGCGACGTCATCGACAAGCTCTTCTTCTCCGAGAAACGCTATGACCTTGGCATCGTGGGCCGCTACCGTCTGAACAAGAAGCTGGGCCTTGACACCGACCCGGGCGTCCGCGTTCTCACCAACACGGACATCGTAGAGATCATCAAGTACCTGATCCAGCTCATCAACAGCCGCGCCACCGTGGACGATATCGACCACCTGAGCAACAGGCGCGTCCGTACCGTCGGCGAGCAGCTTGCAAACCAGTTCAGCGTGGGCCTTTCCCGTATGGCCCGCACCATCAGGGAAAGGATGAACGTCCGCGACAGCGAGCAGTTCAACCCCATCGACCTCATCAACGCGAAGACCCTGTCTTCCGTAATCAACTCCTTCTTCGGCACCAGCCAGCTGTCCCAGTTCATGGACCAGACCAACCCTCTGGCAGAGATTACGCACAAGCGCCGTCTCTCCGCCCTCGGTCCCGGCGGTCTGTCACGCGACCGCGCCGGCTTCGAAGTCCGAGACGTTCACTATACGCATTACGGCCGCCTGTGCCCTATCGAGAGCCCTGAAGGCCCGAACATCGGTCTTATCAGCTCCCTGTGCGTGTATGCACGCATCAACAGCCTGGGCTTCATCGAGACCCCGTACCGCGAGGTCCACGACGGTAAGGTAGACCTTTCCGATACAGGCTGGAAGTACATGAGCGCAGAGGAGGAGGAAGACCAGCACGTAGCACTTGCCAACGTGAACATGTCCGATGACGGCGAGCTCCTTGACGAGCGCATCCAGTGCCGTCTTGAGGCAGACTTCCCTCTGGTATCCAAGGAAGAGGTCAGCTATATGGACGTGGCTCCTAACCAGATGGCTTCCGTGGCTGCTTCCCTGATCCCGTTCCTGGAGCACGACGACGCCCACCGCGCCCTGATGGGTGCCAACATGATGCGTCAGGCAGTTCCGCTCCTTTCCCCGGAGAGCCCCATCGTGGGTACTGGCCTCGAGGAGAGGGTCTGCATCGACTCCCGCACCCAGATCATCGCCGAGCGCGAGGGCCTCGTGACCTACGTCGACGCCAACGAGATCCACGTCAAGTACGACCTCACCGACGACGAGAAGTTCGTAAGCTTCCTCCCCGAGGAAACCGTTTACAAGCTTCCCATCTGGCGCCGTACCAACCAGAGCACCTGCATCAGCCTCAAACCCCTTGTCCGCAAGGGTGAGCGTGTGAAGGGTGGCCAGGTCCTCACCGAGGGCTACGCCACCGAGAAGGGCGAACTTGCCCTTGGCCGCAACCTCATGGTCGCCTTCATGCCCTGGAAGGGTTACAACTATGAAGACGCTATCGTCCTCAGCGAAGAGATGGTGAAGTGGGATATCCTCACCTCCATCCACGTCGACGAATACCTCACGGAAGTCCGCGAGACCAAGCGCGGTATGGAAGAGCTCACCTCCGACATCCCCAACGTCTCCGAGGACGCCACCCGTGACCTTGACAAGGACGGTATCATCCGCATCGGTGCACACATCGAGCCCGGTGATATAATGATAGGTAAGATCACCCCTAAGGGAGAAAGCGATCCTTCACCGGAAGAGAAGCTCCTGAAGGCTATCTTCGGCGACAAGGCCGGAGACGTCAAGGACGCTTCCCTGAAGGCCAATCCTTCCCTGAGCGGTACCGTGATCAAGACCGCCCTGTATGCAAAGGTTTCCAAAGACAGCGGCAAGCGCGGCGCCAAGAGCGAGCAGAAGACCCGCCTGGAAATCAAGCAGCAGGAGGCGGAGGCCTCCCTGGCAAAGCTCCGTGCCGGTTTCATCGACAAGCTGTGGAGCCTGGTTCAGGGCAAGAAGAGCGCCGGCGTAAGCGACCTTTACGGCGTAGAGATCTTCCCCAAGGGCAAGGAGTTCACCCTCCAGGGCCTCAAGGAAGCCGACTACCAGAACATCTCCACCGCCAAGTGGTGCTCTGACGCCAAGATCTCCGCAATGGTACGTTCCCTCATCAGCGGTTACTGCATCGCCCACAAGGAGGCAGAGACCCGTGCAAAGAGGGAACTGGACAAGATCAAGGTAGGTGACGAGCTTCCCAACGGCGTGATGCAGATCGCAAAGGTCTACGTTGCCAAGAAGCGCAAGATCACCGTGGGTGACAAGATGGCAGGCCGTCACGGTAACAAGGGTATCGTGGCAAAGATTGTCCGCCGTGAGGACATGCCGTTCCTTGAGGACGGTACTCCCGTGGACATCGTCCTGAACCCTCTGGGCGTGCCTTCCCGTATGAACCTGGGCCAGATTTACGAGACCGTGCTCGGCTGGGCCGGCCGCGAACTTGGCGTCAAGTTCAGCACCCCTATCTTCGACGGCGCATCCATTGACGAAATCTGCGACTATACAGACAAGGCCGGCGTGCCCCGCTTCGGCAAGACCAACCTCCGCGACGGCGGTACCGGCGACTGGTTCGACCAGCCCGCCACCGTGGGAGTGATCTACATGATCAAGCTGGGTCACATGGTTGACGACAAGATGCACGCCCGTTCCATCGGTCCTTATTCCCTCATCACTCAGCAGCCTCTGGGCGGTAAAGCACAGTTCGGCGGCCAGCGTTTCGGTGAAATGGAAGTCTGGGCCCTGGAAGCCTACGGCGCAGCAAACGCCCTCCAGGAGATTCTCACCGTGAAGTCCGACGATGTGAACGGCAGGTCCAAGACCTACGAGGCCATCGTCAAGGGCGATCCCATGCCCACTCCCGGTATCCCCGAGTCCCTGAACGTGCTCCTGCACGAGCTCCGCGGCCTCGGTCTCAAGGTAACTTTGGACTAGTCAAGGATTAAAGAAAGTAACAGCTATGCCTGCTTTTAATAATAAGGAAAACAAGCAAAAGAGCAATTTCTCCCGCATCTCCATCTCGCTGGCTTCCCCGGAAGACATCACCGAGCGCTCTTGCGGAGAGGTCCTGAAGCCGGAAACGGTCAACTACAGGACCTACAAGCCGGAGCGTGAAGGTCTGTTCTGTGAGAAGATCTTCGGTCCCACAAAGGACTACGAGTGCTACTGCGGCAAGTACAAGAGGATCCGCTACCGCGGAATCGTCTGCGACCGCTGCGGTGTGGAAGTGACGGAGAAAAAGGTTCGCCGTGAAAGGATGGGTCACATAACCCTTACCGTTCCGGTAGCACACATTTGGTACTTCAAGAGCGCCCCCAACAAGATCAGCGCACTCCTGGGCATCCCGTCCAAGAAGCTTGAATCCGTAATCTACTATGAGAAATACATAGTGGTCAACCCCGGCCTCCTGGACAGCGAAGAAGTTCCCGAAGAGTATCGTATCCACAAGATGGACCTCCTCTCCGAGGACGAGTACTTCACCGCCAAGGACCGCCTCTACGACATCCGCAAGAAGAAGGAAGAGGAAGGCCTGGTTTGGGAAGACAGCATGAACCTTGTGGCCAAGATGGGTGCAGAAGGCCTCTATGACCTCCTGAAAGAGATTGATGTCGAGGAGCTTGGACGCTCTCTCCGCCGCGCCATGCGCACAGAGAGCTCCCAGCAGCGCAAGACAGAGATTCTCAAGCGCCTGTCCGTGGTAAAGTGGTTCCAGGAGTCAAAGGACGTGAACCGTCCGGAGTGGATGATCATGAAAGTGATCCCCGTCACCCCGCCGGATCTCCGTCCCCTTGTCCCGCTGGACGGCGGAAGGTTCGCAACATCGGACCTCAACGACCTTTACCGCAGGGTTATCATCCGTAATAACCGCCTCAAGAAGCTCATACAGATCCAGGCTCCGGAAGTGATTCTCCGCAACGAGAAGCGCATGCTTCAGGAAGCAGTGGACAGCCTCTTCGACAACTCCAAGAAGTCATCGGCAGTGAAGAGCGAAAGCAACCGCGCCCTCAAGTCCCTTTCGGACTCCCTCAAGGGAAAGCAGGGCCGCTTCCGCCAGAACCTCCTTGGTAAGCGCGTGGACTATTCCGCACGTTCCGTTATCGTCGTAGGTCCCGAGCTCAACATGCACGAGTGCGGCCTGCCCAAATTCATGGCAGCGGAGCTCTACAAGCCTTTCGTGATCCGCAAGCTCATCGAGCGCGGTATCGTGAAGACTGTAAAGAGCGCGAAGAAGATCGTCGACCGCAGGGATCCCGTCATCTGGGAAATCCTGGAGAACGTCATGAAGGGACATCCGGTGCTCCTGAACCGTGCACCTACCCTGCACCGTCTGGGTATCCAGGCATTCCAGCCCCGCATGATAGAAGGAAAGGCCATCCAGCTGCACCCTCTCGCCTGTACCGCTTTCAACGCGGACTTCGACGGTGACCAGATGGCTATCCATCTGCCGCTGGGCAACGCAGCAATCATGGAGGCCCACCTCCTGATGCTGGGTTCCCACAATATCCTGAACCCCGCCAACGGCTCTCCTATCACCGTTCCTTCACAGGATATGGTGCTTGGTCTGTACTACATCACCAAGGAGCGCCCCGGCGCAAAGGGTTCCGGCATGCGTTTCTACGGACCGGAAGAGGTAATCATCGCCTACGACGAGAAGGTGATAGACATGCACTCTCCCATCGAGGTCCGTCTCCCCGTTGACAAGCAGGATCCTTCCAAGGGAACTCACATGGTGAAGACCACAGCCGGCCGCATCATAGTGAACCAGTACATCCCCGAGGAGGTTCCTTACGTGAACGAGGTCCTGGGCAAGAAGAGCCTCCGCAGCGTCATCACAAACGTGATCAAGTCTACCGGCGTAACCCGTACCGCACAGTTCCTGGACGATATCAAGAACCTTGGTTACGACCAGGCGTTCCGTGCCGGTATCTCCTTCAACCTGGGCGACGTCCTCATCCCTGAGGAAAAGACCGCCCTCATTGAGAAGGGTTACGCAGACGTAGAGGCCATCAAGGCCAACTACGCAATGGGCTTCATTACCAACAACGAGCGCTACAACAAGGTCATCGACCTTTGGACCAGCATCGACAACCAGCTCACTTCCATCGTGAAGAAGCAGATCTCCGCAGACAGCGAGGGCTTCAACCCGGTGTACATGATGCTGGATTCCGGTGCCCGTGGTTCAACCCAGCAGATCAAGCAGCTCTGCGGCATGCGAGGCCTCATGGCCAAGCCCCAGAAGAGCGGCGCTGCAGGTGCAGAGATCATCGAGAACCCTATCGTGTCCAACCTTAAGGAAGGCATGACAGTGCTGGAGTACTTCATCTCCACGCACGGTGCCCGTAAGGGTCTGGCCGATACCGCCCTCAAGACCGCAGATGCAGGTTACCTCACCCGCCGTCTTGTAGACGTGTCCCACGATGTCATCATCACCGAGGAAGACTGCGGAACCCTCCGCGGCCTCATCGCCACCGCCATCAAGAACAAGGACGAGGTTGTGGAATCCCTCGGAGAGCGCATCCTGGGCCGTACTTCGGTGCACGATATCTTCAACCCGCTCACCGGTGAGCTCATCATCAGTGCAGGAGAGGAAATCCGTGAGGACGTCGCAGCCCTCATCGACACCCTCCCCATCGAGCAGGTCGAAATCCGCAGCGTTCTCACCTGCGAATCCCGCAAGGGTGTCTGCGCCAAGTGCTACGGCCGCAACCTGGCCACTTCCCGCATGGTTGAAACCGGCGAGGTCGTTGGCGTTATTGCAGCCCAGTCCATCGGCGAACCCGGTACCCAGCTTACGCTTCGTACCTTCCACGTTGGTGGTACCGCTTCCGGTGCCGTTGCAGACTCCTCCATCGAGTCCAAGTACGAGGGTAGACTCGCATTCGAGGAACTCCGTACCATCGACCGCGTGAACGAGGACGGCACCGTGAACCAGGTGGTAGTGTCCCGAATGACGGAACTCCGCATCCAGGACGAGCGCACCGGCATGACCTACTCCCAGTACGATATCCCTTACGGTTCCGTGCTTTACTTCAAGGACGGCGACACCGTGCACAAGGGAGACCTCATCTGCGAGTGGGATGCCTACAACGCCACCACTATCGTTGAGACCGCTGGTACCGTACGCTTCGAGAACATGGTCGACGGCGTCACCTTCCGCGAGGAAAGCGCCGACGAGTTCTCCGGAGCATCGGACAAGGTCATCATCGAAGGACGTGACAAAACCAAGAGCCCCGCGATGCTTATCGTGGACGGCAATGGAGTAGTCCTGCGCCAGTACAACCTGCCTGTGGGTGCGCACATCATGATTAATGACGGCGACAGTGTGAAAGTTGGCGACGTCATCATCAAGATCCCCCGCGCCATCGGCAAGGCAAGTGATATCACCGGCGGTCTGCCGCGCGTTACAGAGCTCTTCGAGGCCCGTAACCCTTCCAACCCTGCAATCCTCTCGGAAATCAACGGAGAGGTCCTCATGGGCAAGGTCAAGAGGGGCAAGCGCGAGATCGTCATCAAGAACCGTACAGGCCGCGAGGCCCGTTACGAGGTCCCTATGACCAAGCAGATCCTCGTCCAGGAGAACGACTACGTGAAGGCCGGAACCCGTCTTTCCGACGGCGGCACTTCTCCTACCGACATCCTGAACATCCTTGGTCCGGTGAAGGCACAGGAGTACATTGTCAATGAGATTCAGGCCGTGTATCGTCTGCAGGGCGTGAAGATCAACGACAAGCACTTTGAGATCATCGTGCGCCAGATGATGCGCAAGGTCCAGATCAACGACCCCGGCGACACCGAATTCCTCCCCGAGGAACTGGTGGACAAGTGGGAGTTCATGGACAAGAACGATGAGATCTTCGGCAAGTACTATGTCGAGGATGCCGGCGACAGCACCAAGTTCGAGGAGGGCGATATCATCAGCGCCCGCGATCTCCGCAGTGAGAACGCATCCCTCGAGCGCCAGGGCTCCAAGCTCCTGGTTGCCCGCCCGGCAAAGCCTGCAACGGCTTCTCAGGTGCTCCAGGGTATCACGCGTGCAGCACTGAAGACCGGCTCATTCATCTCCGCCGCCTCCTTCCAGGAGACTACGAAGGTGCTCTCTGAAGCCGCTATCCGTGCCCGCGTCGACTACCTCGAGGGCCTTAAGGAGAACGTTATCTGCGGCCACCTCATTCCTGCAGGAACGGGCCTTGCCCGCTACCAGGACATCGTGGTTGGCTCCAAGTCCGACTACGCCGCAGCAATGAACGATCTCTAGCAGATCCTCAACCTTTTTTTCCAGCGCCCCGGGCATTCCCCGGGGCGTTTTTTTGTTTTGGCCGGGATTTTGCATAACTTTGCATAAAGGAGACAGAATTATGAAAGCTTATAGATTTTTGTTTGTTGTGGCAATAGCCATTGCGGCACTTTCAGGATGCCGTAAACATGACCGTCCGGAGCGCCAGAATCCCGGTGGCGGCGGCAATGAAGGCGACGGCTCCGGCCACACTACGGAACAGACCATTTTCCAGCTTAAGGAAAACAAGAACTGGGTCATCAGCTACGGCGGAAAAGACGTCAGGGGTGGCGCCAAGGTGGAGGTCATCAACATCGACAACGTCCCGGCCAATGTAATTTACATTGTGAGCGTCATCAACCGTGACAATTATGACACATACAAGGGGAATGTTGAGAGTTTCATGAAGAATGAGCTTGAAGCAGCCGGGGATTACATCTACGAGGGCTCGCCGGAAGAGATCCTCTTCGACCCCTTCCGCCACGGCACCTGGTATGCATTCATAATGGCCCTGGACAGCAACCACAATCTGACCGGAGAGTATGCATATTCCAAGTTCACCGTAGAGGAAGAAGAACCTACGGCAGAATTCAACAAATGGATCGGTACCTGGACTGCAACCCAGGGGCAGTATGCCTACGACCTTACCATAAGCAGCCTGGAAGCCAACTACATATATAAGGTGGAAGGCTGGGAGACCGGCAAATATCTGGATGAGCAGATGAACCAGGAGTATCTTGAGACCTTCTTCGACAAAGGACGCATGTACTTCGTCTCACAGTACATCCAGTCCTACGAAGAAAACGGAACCACCATGGAAGAATGCTTCCTGGGAGAGGTTGATTACGACGGCATCCTCCATGAGATGGGCCTGTACCTCATACAGGATGAGGGTATAGACCTGGCATATGCGTCATTTGAGGACGAAAACAATGCAATCATCACCCCCTGCGAGGTCACAACAGACATAGATGGCGAGGAATTCACCACCAACTTCCACGACATGAAATACTTTGTATGGAGTGTTGGAGAGAAGCAGTGGTTCCACTTCAATGACCAGGTTGCCAGTCTGCCAATGACAATGAAGCGCGTGGAAGCCGAACCTATTGACACCAAGGCCCCTGCGCTTAAGCGCGGCACCTATGACAGGCCTCTTCGCGGCAAGGTCTTCGTTCCCAAGGATCAGAAGAAAGCCGTCAGGGCTGTGAAGATGTAGCTGTTTATCTGCTTGCGAGGAAGCACTCCAGGGTGTTTTCCATGAGGCAGGCGATGGTCATGGGGCCCACACCTCCCGGAACAGGAGTGATGGCGCCGGCAATGGGTGCGACGGAGTCGAAATCCACGTCACCGCAGAGCTTGCCGGTCTCAGGGTCTCGGTCCATTCCAACATCGATTACTATTGCACCGGGGGCTACCATGTCCCCGGTGACCATTTTTGCCCTGCCTGCTGCCACGACCAGGATCTCCGCCTGGCGGGTGACTGACGGAAGGTCAACAGTGCGTGTATGACACAGGGTGACGGTGGCGTTGGCGTCCAGTAGCATCTTGGCCACGGGGAGGCCCACAATGTTGCTGCGGCCTATCACAACGGCCCTCTTTCCCTTGGGATCCACACCTATGGCTGCAAGCAGTTTCATTATGCCGGCGGGCGTGCAGGGGGACACGTGGGGCGTCTTCTGCCAAAGGCCGGCCACGTTGTATGGATGGAATCCGTCGACGTCTTTCTCCCGGGCGATAGTCTCTATTACCCTGGCTTCGGAAATGTGTTTCGGGAGGGGAAGCTGCACCAGGATGCCGTCTACGGTGTTGTCGCCATTGAGGGCTTCAATAAGGCTCAGAAGCTCTTCCTCTGCCGTGGTTTCTGCAAGGACGATAGTGGAGTTTCTGATTCCCACGGCCTCGCACGCCTTCTCCTTATTGCGCACATAGACTACGCTTGCGGGGTCTTCTCCTACTCTTACAACTACGAGGTGGGGGACCCTTCCGAACTTTTCCGGAAGCTCTGAAACGCGCTGCCTGATGCTCTCTTTTAGAGCCGCCGAAACGGCTTTTCCGTCAATGATTGTCATAACCGAATATCTGTTTCCAAAGCGCTGTACGCTCTTTTTCTGTGCAAAAATAGCATTTTTTAAGAAATTATTCATAAATTGCAAGTCCGTTAGTGAAAAGAGTATTCATAAAACAAAGATAAGTATGATTAAAAACCGTTTCCTGGCAGTTGTAATGGCTGTCCTCGCCGGAGTGTCTGTTATCTCCTGCGATGAAATTCAGGAGGTTATAGACAAAGTCATCGAGGTAAGCATCTCTTCCGACAACGATGCTTTCAATGCTGATGGCGAAGCCGTCGTAAAGCTTTCCCTGAATGCTCCGTCCAATAAGGACATCAATGTAATCTTAGGCGTGAGCGCAGAGGCGCAGAGTGGTTTCACCGCAGTCAGTTCTGATGCCCTTGTTTTTGAAGGTTCCGTTACCATTCCGGCCGGAACAGACCTTGTTCCAGTTACCGTCAAGCTCAACGATAAGGCCAAGGCCGGCCAGCAGGCCGTGATTACCATAGCTTCCGCAAATGGCGCATCCGTTGGCAAGGATGCTGTGGTTTACCTCAAGGTCCCCGCAGAATATAGTAATGAGAATAATCCCGGTGGCGGTGATGAAAAGCCCAATCTTGCAGGAGCAGACGTCTGGTCCATCATCGGCGCATTCAACAACTGGGCAGGCGATGTGGAACTCACCAAGACCGGTTCAGAGGTGTGGACCATAAACGGCGTCGCCCTTTCCGGAGAGTTCAAGTTCCGCGGCAACAAGGAGTGGGGTAACTACGACCTTGGTGCAGCATCCGGCGCACAGATTGTCTTCGGCGAAGCCCTGCCGCTTGTCCACAAGGGACAGAACATCTCCATTGCAGAGGGCGTTTACGATATCGTCCTTTATCCTACTGAACTCAAGGCGGTATTCAGCCAGGTGGGGACTGTGGGACCTGCCGTGCTTGACTGGAGTCTTAAGTACAATGGCTGTATCTGGGTTGAAGGCTATTACGGCGAAGGCCAGTTGGAGTGGTTCGAGGTAAGCAACACCGATGCCGCAAAGTACTATTTCCCCGTTGTCCAGGATGTTGAAGAAGATGGTGACATCGAGGCGCTGATCAAGGCAGACCCCGCCACATTCTTTGCAGACCTTCAGGATGACCTGGATGATACTATTGAACTGTACAACCTACTCTTCGGCTTAACCCGTGAAGAAGCCATCCATGAACTGTTCTACAATGAGACTGCTGACGGTGTAAATGTCCTTCAGGAGGGTCTTGAGGCCGGCAAATACCAGTTTGCGGTTTTCTCTGCAGATTCACAGGGAATCTTTGACCAGAAATACGCAGTCCTTTCCTTCGAGAAGACGGAGGACGCTGCTTCCGTCTACGACTGGAACATCAATGCCGTCGTCAATCCTGAATGGAAGGCCGAGTGGGACGGCTGGGAGCCCGGCGAAGAAGGAGAATCCTTCTGGGTTGCCGGAAAGGCCCCCGGTGCTCCATATGTATATGTAGAGGCCTATACTGACGAAGAAATCGAAGAGTACTTTGAGAATGGTATACAGGAATTGTTTAACAGTCTGCAGTCCAGTGTCAAGGATGCTCTGTACCAGGGCTATACTATGCAGGAAATAGTTGAGAGCGACCTTATTGCCGTTGACAGCGATGGCAGCTTTGAGGCCCTCCTGGATACCTATGGAGAGTTTGGCGAAACCAATGTCTATGTTGTGGGCTTTGACGCCAGCGGCAATGTTATAGGCGGTTATGGCAAGTCTCCCGTCGAGATCCCCGAGTACGTGCCGGAGCCCATCGTTTTTGCAGAGCGCACAGACTGGGCTGTGGCATACGACGCAGCCGTGGACACCGGAGACTCCGAGTATCCTTATGCCGTCGTAACCACGGCCTGCGATGCAAAGTACTATGTGGTTGAGGTGTATCCCGAGGGCTACTGGGAAGGATACGAACTTGACGATATCTGCGAAGACGCCCTGTACTATGTGGATGGTTACGGACTTGACGCCTGTCTTCAGGCAGGATTCGCCTTTGATTCCGTACCGGGAGTCTATGCCGTCGGAAAACTCAAGAACGGCTACGAAGCTTATATCTTTGGTCTTGACGAGTATGGCAAGCCCACCGGTGAATGGCACATGGACGTGATGACCGGCGTGGTGGAAATCCCCGCTGCAGACTGGAAGGAGCGTACCGACTGGGCAATCAATTACGATGCTTCAATCGACACCGGAGATCCCGAGTACCCCCAGGCGGTAGTGGTCACAGTCTGCGATGCCCCTTACTTTGTGACGGCAATCTGCGATCCCGGCGCACTGGCTGCGGTTGGCCTGAACGATATTTCCGATGAGGCTCTCTATTACGTCAACACTTATGGTATGGAAATGTGCCTCGAGTACGATGCCGTATTCACCTCGGTTCCCGCCGTAGAGTCTTGGAACGGCCTGAGGAACGGTGACGAGGCTTACATCTTTGCCCTTGACGAGACCGGCAAACTCACCGGTGAATGGCACATGGAGACTCTTACCGGCATTGCAGAGGCGGTTGCCGCCCCGTCGGTCCGTAAAGCCCCTGTGGTGAAGGCCCATAAACTTGCCCCGGAAAAGAAGGAAATCAAGGGCAGGAGCCTGCGCGCCAATATCAAGGCCGCAGCCAAGTGCGGGTCCGTAAAAGCTTCCCTCAAGGAGGACAAGCCCGCTCTCCCGCTCAAGAAAGTGACCAGATAATGAGACCTCTCTTTTTAACAAATACGCTGTCCCGTCAGAAGGAACTCTTCAAGCCCATACATGAGGGCAGGGCGGGAATGTACGTCTGCGGCCCCACCGTATACGGGGACGCCCATCTGGGCCATGCGCGCCCCGGCGTCACGTACGACGTGCTGTTCAGGCTGCTCAAATACCTTGGCTACAAGGTACGCTACGTCCGTAACATCACGGACGTAGGCCATCTGGAGCACGATGCGGACGAAGGCGAGGACAAGATAGCAAAGAAAGCCCGCCTGGAGCAGCTGGAGCCCATGGAGGTTGTCCAGTACTATACGGAGCGCTACCACGAGGCAATGCGCCTTCTGGGCTGCCAGAGCCCGTCCATCGAGCCACGTGCCAGCGGCCACATCATAGAGCAGATAGAGGCCATTAAGAAGATACTTGCCTCCGGCTATGCCTATGAGAGCAACGGCAGCGTGTACTTCGACGTCCAGAAGTACAACAGGGACCATCATTATGGTGTTCTCTCCGGCCGTACCCTCGAGGCGACGCTTGAGGGTACCCGTGCCCTTGACGGCCAGGGCGACAAGCGCGCCCCGTACGACTTCGCCCTCTGGAAGAAAGCTGAGCCGGAGCACATCATGCGTTGGCCCAGCCCATGGGGAGACGGTTTCCCCGGATGGCATCTCGAGTGCTCCGTGATGGGCGCAAAGTACCTTGGCGAGGAGTTCGACATCCACGGCGGCGGCATGGACCTCATGTTTCCCCACCACGAGTGCGAGATCGCCCAGAACGTTGCATCCCGCGGTACGCGCGGGGTGCACTACTGGGTGCACAACAACATGATTACCATAGGCGGCCAGAAGATGGGCAAGTCCCTGGGGAACTTCATTACGCTTCCGGAGCTCTTTGCCGGCAGCCACAAGCTCCTTCAGCAGGCCTACAGCCCCATGACGATACGCTTTTTCATCCTGCAGGCCCACTACCGCAGCACCCTTGACTTCTCCAACGAAGCCCTCCAGGCCGCGGAGAAGGGCTACAGGAGGCTCATGGATGCATGGAAGGCGGTTTCGGAGGGAGGCTCTGTTTCCGGAGCATTTGCCCGTACAGGGTCGCGAAGCGACGCGGAGGAAACAGAGCCTTCCTCTGTGGCGAACTTCCGTGAAAAGATAGAGGACGCCCTCTGCGACGACATGAATACGCCCGTTGCCATTGCACACCTGTTTGAGGCTGTAAAACTCATCAACGGCGGAAGCCTTTCCGGAGAGGAAAAGGCCGCAATGAAAAAGCTCTTTGACGATATTGTCGGCAATGTCCTTGGCCTGGTGGACGATGAAGCCGGTGCAGGCAGCGGCAAGTGGGAGAAGGCCCTGGACGCGGCCATGGACATCGTCCTTGAAGCCCGTGCAAAGGTCCGTGCAGAGAAGAACTGGGCGGAGAGCGACCGCATCCGCGACACCCTTGCAGCAGCGGGAATAAGCGTGAAAGACACTAAGGAAGGCGCCACATGGACCTTAAATTCATAAGCTGGAATGTAAACGGCCTCAGGGCCGTGGCCGGGAAAGGCTTCGCGGATATATTCGCGGAGCTGGACGCGGACTTTTTCAGCCTGCAGGAAACCAAGCTGCAGGCAGGCCAGCTGGACCTTGAGTTCCTGGGATACGAGTCGTACTGGAACTATGCGGAAAAGAAGGGCTATTCCGGAACGGGGGTGTACACAAAGCACACTCCGCTCAGCGTCCGCTATGGCATGGGCATTCCTGAGCACGATACGGAAGGCCGGCTCATCACGCTGGAGTATGAGAAGTTCTTCCTGGTGTGCGCATACGTTCCAAACTCACAGGACGGGCTCAGGCGCCTGGACTACCGCATGCAGTGGGAGGATGACCTTCGCGCGTATCTCTGCTCGTTAGGGAAGCCCGTGGTTTTCTGCGGAGACCTCAACGTGGCGCATGAGGAAATAGACCTGAAGAACCCGGCCACAAACCATTTCAACGCCGGTTTCTCCGACGAGGAACGTGCAAAATTTACGGAACTCCTTGCCGCAGGCTTCACGGACTCCTGGCGCTTTCAGCACCCCACGGACGTGAAGTACTCCTGGTGGAGCTACCGCATGAACGCACGTGAAAGGAACGCCGGCTGGCGCATAGACTACTTTGTGGTCTCCAACGCCCTCCGGGGCAACATAGTCTCCACGGAGATACACAACGAGATTTTCGGCTCGGACCACTGTCCGGTAGAACTGGTGCTGGATATCTGATCCCTGGTAATCTGCAATCTTCAGAACACGCTCGAGTGCAAAAATGGCCACAAAACGCCTAAAATGCACTCGAGCCGTTGTTTAAACAGCGGCTCAGGAGCAGGCATCGGCCACTGGGCATGTTGTGGGGCTGGTAGGTGCTCGCGAGCGTGTTCGGGAAAGGGATAGAGGACCATGTCAGGGAAAATTTGTATATTTGTATTTCTAATACAGAATATATGGCAATTACAGATTTGAACGAACAGGAACTTGGACGCAGGGAATCGCTGCAGAAGCTTCGTGAACTTGGTATCAACCCCTATCCGGCACCGCTATATCCGGTGAATACCACAACCGTGGCAATTGCAGAGGGTTACAAGCCGGAAGAGAACAACTTCCAGGACGTGTGCATAGCAGGCCGCATCATGAGCCGCCGCATCATGGGCGCCGCTTCCTTCATGGAGCTGCAGGACAGCGAAGGCCGCATCCAGGTGTATGTTAAGAGGGACGAAATCTGCCCCGGCGAGGACAAGACCATGTACAACACCGTGTTCAAGAAGCTGCTGGACATTGGCGATATCATCGGCATAAAGGGCTTCGCCTTCTTTACCCAGACGGGACAGCTGTCCGTTCACGCCAAGGAACTGACGGTCCTTTCCAAGAGCCTCAGGGTTCTTCCCATCGTCAAGACCGATGCCGACGGCACCGTGCACGACGGCTTTGCCGACCCGGAGCTCCGCTATCGTCAGAGGTACGTAGACCTGGTGGTGAACCCCCAGGTGAAGGAAGTGTTCCTGAGGCGCACCCAGATAATCAATACCATGCGCCAGTGCTTCAACGCAGAGGGCTGCCTGGAGGTGGAAACCCCCATCCTGCAGGCCATTCCCGGCGGTGCCACGGCACGTCCGTTCATCACGCACCATAATGCGCTGGACGTGGATATGTACATGAGAATTGCCAATGAGCTTTATCTCAAGAGGCTCATAGTTGGCGGATTCTCAGGCGTTTACGAGTTTGCCAAGAACTTCCGCAACGAGGGCATGGACAAGACCCACAACCCGGAGTTCACCTGCGTGGAAATGTACATTGCCTATAAGGACTACATCTGGATGATGGAGTTTACGGAGAAGATGCTGGAAAAGGTGGCGGAGGCTACCGGCGGTCTGGAGAAGACCATCGGCGGGCAGAAGATTTCCTTCAAGGGACCTTTCCGCAGGCTGCCCATCCTGGATGCCATAAAGGAATATGCTGGCGTAGACGTCAAGGGGATGGACGAGGTCCAGCTCCGCGAGGTCTGCAAGAAACTGAATGTTGAGGTAAGCCCTGAAATGGGCGTTGGCAAGCTTATCGACGCCATCTTCGGGGAGTACTGCGAAAAGAACCTTGTGCAGCCCACATTCGTCATTGACTATCCCGTGGAGATGAGCCCGCTTACCAAGCGCTGCAGGCATGACGACACGCTCACAGAGCGTTTCGAGCTCTTTGTAGGCGGCAAGGAACTGGCCAATGCCTACAGTGAACTCAACGACCCCATCGACCAGCTTGAACGCTTCGAGGAGCAGGCCGCCCTTAAGAGCAAGGGTGACGATGAGGCTATGTACATAGACTACGACTTTGTCCGCGCCCTGGAGTACGGCATGCCGCCAACCAGCGGTATCGGCATCGGCATAGACCGCCTTACCATGTTCATGACCGGAGCTGAGGCCATCCAGGACGTGCTCTTCTTCCCCATGATGAGGCCTGAAAAGTTTTAAGTGGAACAGATAACGTCGGCATCCAACCCCAAGATCAAGAATCTGCTGCTGCTCCAGGAGAAATCCAGGGCTAGGCGGGAGCAGGGGCTCTTTGTGGTTGAGGGCCGTCGCGAGCTGGAGCATTGCATCGCCGCGGGCTTCAAAGTCCGGACGCTTTTCATATGTCCGGAAATAATGGTGGCCCCTTCCTCCAACTCCGCAGAAAATTATTTTTTGGGACGGTGCCCAAAAAACCAATTTCCTGCTTCGTACTTCCTTCGTCACCCTGCGCTAACAGGGGCCAGTATTATTGAAATCCCGGAGTCACTGTACAGGAAGGTGGCGTACCGGGAAGGCACTGAGGGCGTTATCGCGGAGGTGGAGGCAAAGCATATCGGCCTTGATGACCTTGAACTGCCGGAGAATCCGCTCATAGTGGTGCTGGAGGCTGTGGAGAAGCCGGGGAACCTGGGTGCGGTGCTTCGGAGTGCAGACGCTGCGGGGGCATCGGCCGTGATAGTGTGCGACCCTCTCACGGACCTGTACAATCCAAACCTGATAAGGGCTTCCATCGGTGCTGTATTCACCGTGCCTGTGGTGGCGGCATCGTCCCAGGAGACAATAGGCTTCCTGAAGGAGCGCGGGATACAGATTCTGACGGCGCAGCTTCAGGATTCATCCCTTTACTACGATGTGGATATGCGTGGTGGCACCGCCATAATCATGGGCACGGAGTCTACCGGCCTCACGGACACCTGGCGCCAGGCCGCCGACTCCCACATTCGCATCCCCATGCTTGGCCGCCTGGACAGCCTCAACGTGTCCGTGAGTGCGGCGGTGCTGCTGTTTGAGGCGGTGAGGCAACGAGAGGGCGTGGCGGTAACTGATTATAACACAATACTTTAACCAATCGTCCCTGGGTGGAATTGACCAGGGGCAAAAGCTTAAATAGATGACAATGAGGAACTTACGTAACACGCTCATCTTGACCGTCGTTGCCATGCTGAGCATCTCCTGCGGGGAAAAGAAAATTGACCTTCAGGCGCACCGCGGCGGTGCGGGGCTGATGCCGGAGAATACGGTATCGGCAATGAAAAATGCCATTGACCTGGGTATCAAGACACTGGAATTTGACCTGCAGCTCTCCGGGGACGGGCATGTGGTGGTGTCTCACGACAGCTACTTCCATCCCAGGTATGCCACCCGTCCGGACGGCACGCTTGTTATGCCGGAAGACCCCAAGGAGTATCTCTACACCATGACCTATGACCAGATTCTCAAGTACGATGTGGGTCTTCGTCCCGTGAAAAGATGGCCGGAGCAGAAAAAGGTTGCCGAGGTGAAGCCTCTGGCAACAAACCTTATAGATTTCTGCGAGAGCTATGCGGCAGAGAAAGGATTCAAGCCCGGCTACAACATTGAGATCAAGTCCAGGGCAGGTGAGGGCGAAGGCACCCTGTGGCCGGACTATGTGGAGTTCTGCGACAAGTGCGTAGACCTGCTTCTTTCCAAGAATCTTGGCAACAGGCTCATTGTCCAGACTTTCGACACCCGTGCCCTGGAGTATATCCATGAGAACTGGCCCAATGTGATTCTGTCATATCTCACAGAGGACGAAACAGACATTGAGACCATCCTGGGCCAGATTTCTTTCAAGCCCGAGTGGTGGAGCCCCAACTATGAGGTTGTTACCCCGGAGAATGTGGCCTACTGCCACAAGCGCGGCATAAAGGTAGTGCCGTGGACGGTTGACGATCCCGCCGAAATCCAGCGTATGGTTTCCTGCAAGGTGGATGCAATCATCTCAAACTACCCTGACAGGCTCCTTGCAACTGTGAAATAACGTCCTGGCCCCACTTGCGTCATTCCGGGCCCCACTTGCGTCATTCCGGGCTTGACACGGAATCTTAACTGCCAAATATGTGAAAGGTTCGGTTTTTTGTGCCGAACCTTTTACATTATATGGCGTGTAGTGCCGTTTTGTGTGAATGGTTCGGTACTTTTTTCCGAACCTTTTACATTTTAGAACGGGAGATCGTCCGTCGGGGCGTCTGCGGGGGAGATTACGGGAGCAGCCGGAGCGGGCTGGGGAGCGTAGGCAGGAGCTGGTTGCTGTGCATAGGCAGGAGCTGGCTGCTGGGCGGGGGCTGCTGCCTGCTGCTGCGGGGCGTCGTCGGGGCGCTTGCCCAGGAGCTGGAGGGTATCCACAACTATCTCCGTGGTGTAGCGCTTGTTACCGGTCTGGTCCTGCCACTGGCGGGTGCGGAGACGGCCCTCGATATACACCTGGGTGCCTTTCCTGATATACTTTTCCGCTACGTCGGCGTTGTTGCGCCAGGCAACTATGTTGTGCCACTCCGTGTTTTCACGGACATCGCCGCTGCGGTCACGGTATCTTTCAGAGGTTGCCAGGGGGAAGGTGGCTACTTTGGGGTTTGCTCCTGCATTCTGGGGATTGGATTCAAGGTAACGTACTTCAGGGTCTTTTCCAACGTTACCGATAAGCATTACTTTGTTCAGTGACATAACTCTATATTTTTTAGTTTTTTTACTGCAAAAATTGCTCCAAGGCGGCCTCCATTACTGCTATGGAAGGCTCTTCTCCCGTGAACAGGCCATAGCCGGCAACCGCCTGGCCAAGGAGCCATTTTGTTCCGGGGATGTACAGCATGCATGGCACGCCGGAGAGCCTGGGATCACGGTAATTGGCCTCCAGCACCACAGATTTTGACAAATCCAGTCCTGAAGGCACCGGAGCGCTGCCAGGCAGGGTGTAGATGACTATGTCCGGTCTGGCAGGCACAGTGCTGCCCAGGTTGAATCTTTCCTCCAGCTCGGCCACCTTTTCCGGCGACCTTCCAGTTACGCTTACACGTAAACCCATCTGCACTGCGGCTGCGATGGCCGCACGTGCGGCTCCGCCGGTTCCCACCACCAGCGCTGAGCCGGCCCGGATGCCCTTCAGAGCGTACATTACGCCGTCAACATCGGTATTGAACCCCCGGAGGCCGTCCTTGAGTACAAGATTCACGGCACCGGTAGCAGCAGCATGGCCAGAGAGTTCCAGACACCTGGAGTATGCGTCCTGCTTGTATGGGGCGGTGACATTGATGCCGGAGTAACTGCCCAGGAACTTCTGCCAGCACTCTGCAAATGACGGGCTGTCAAAGAGCTCGTAGGAATGCCTGTCACCGTAGGCCGCACCGAAGAGGACGGGGCTCAGAGACCCGGCCACAGGATGCCCTATGAGTGCGAATTTCATTTCCTGAAAAAGTTTTCGTGCAGGTATGAGGCCAGCCCGCAGAGCCCCTGGGTGATGGCCTGGGATTCATGGGCAAGGGTTGCGAATATCATTCCCGTCCCGATGGGGATGTTCCATATGCTGAGTAGCGCCCCGGCCACCACGCCGTGGTATGCTCCGAACCCGCCGGGAACGGGAACCACGGAGGATATGCTGCCAATTACAGCGATGAAGAAGGCATCGGCCATTGTAAGGGACCGGAAGGCCTCGACATCCCTTAGAGCCCATACCACGCAGGCGGTCATGAGCCAGTAGAACACCCAGATGACTATTGTGTGAAGTATGAAAAGCCAGGCGTTTTTCATGTGAAGGAAAGTACCCAGGCCGTCCCATATTCCACGTATGAAGCCCCATACCTTTCCCCAGACGCCGCCTTTATTGCGTAGCGCCCAAGATAGTGCCAGGAAGCCTGCAAGAAGCACGATGACCCCGCCGAGGGCCCACCATACTTTGCTGCCGACAGCGGATAAGGAATAATTCCCGGAGAAGGCCTTCCCGAAGGTTTCCCATCCGGTAACCAGCACCACTGCGGCGAGGCCGAGGGCGGTGACAGCATCCCATACGCGCTCTGTGAGGAGCGTGCCCAGCGCCTTGTCAAAAGTAAGGAGGCGTTTCCCCTCTGCATCCTTGGACGAGTGCTTGACCACGTATCCCAGCTTTACCACCTCTCCGGCACGGGGCAGGGCAAGGTTCACCGCCATGCATATATTGTAAGAGTTGAAGCAGGTGAGGCGGGAGGTGGACGGGTCTATGGGGAGAAGGAGCATCCTCCATCGGCATCCCCTGATATAAAACACAAGGGCTCCCAGGAGCATGGACAGGATGATGTATTCCCACCTGCAGGTTTCCAGGGCCTGCCAGAACTGTCCCCAGTCAACACTTTTGAGGCAGAAGTACACCAGTACTACCGCCACGGCACCCCAGAAGGCATAGGAGAGTATATTCTTTACTTTCTTGTCCATACTCACACAAAGGTAATGGAAATTCCGCAAATATTGGTTATTTTTGTATGTTAAATACATGAGCCCATGAAATCTATTCTTGGCATAGGCAATGCCCTCACAGACATCCTGGCAGTCCTCCCGGACGACAGCCTTCTCCAGAAGTATCACCTCCCCCTTGGCAGCATGCAGCACGTAGACATGGAAACCGGGGACCGCATCTGGGAAGCCCTAAAGGAATACGGCGTAAAGTATGTCCCGGGCGGAAGCGCGGCCAACACCATCACCTGCACCTCCATCTTCGGGATGCCATCCGGCTTCCTGGGAAAAATCGGAAACGATGACCTTGGAAACCTCTTCAAGAGCACCATGGAGCAGTACGGCGTGAAGGCCCAGATGCTCTACAGCAAAAAGTCATCGGGCCGGTGCATGGTCTTCATCACCGGCGCCAACGCGGAGCGCACCTTTGCCGATTACATGGGCGCCACCCTTGAACTTGGTCCGGACGACCTTGAACCGGAATTCTTCCAGGGCTACGACTACTTCCACATCGAAGGCTACCTTGTGCAGAACCAGGAACTCATCTCCAAGGCCGCCCGCCTTGCCAAGGAAGCCGGATGCACCATTTCCATAGACATGGCTTCATATAATGTGGTGGAATCCAACGACGCCTTCTTCCACAACCTGGTGGACAATTACGTAGACATAGTCTTTGCCAACGAGTCGGAGGCCAAGGCCTTTACCAAGATGGAACCCCGCCAGGCCATCGACGACCTTGCAAAACGCGCAAAGATTGCCGTTGTAAAGGTAGGAAAACAGGGTTCCATGGTCAAATCCGGGGACGAGTACCACTTTATAGAGCCCTGGCCTGCAACGCCCGTGGATGCCACCGGAGCAGGGGATACCTATGCCGCCGGCTTCCTCTACGCCCATTCCCTGGGTCTTCCGCTCAGGGCCTGCGGAGAGGTTGGCTCCATCATAGCGGCAAAAGTTGTGGAAGTAATCGGTACAAAGATAGACATTCCCCGCTGGAGGGACGCCAAGGCAGAGATCAAGGACCTCATCGCCAAGTATGCTTAAATCATGAATAAGATATTTCTCCACTACCTTATAGTATTCCTCATCTCCATGGTTCCGCTTATAGAAATCCGCGGAGCCATTCCCTATGCGGTGGGCTTTGAGCTACCCCTGGTGCCGTCCATCATAGTTGCCGTGATAGGCAACATGCTGCCCGTCCCCTTCATCTTCCTCTTTGCGCGCAAGGTGCTGGAATGGGGAAAGGACAAGAAGTACATAGGCAAGTTCTTCACCTGGTGCCTTGAGAAAGGCCACAAGGGAGGCGAGAAACTGCAGGAAAAGGCCGGCCGCGGGCTCTACATAGCCCTGCTGCTGTTCGTGGGCATTCCGCTACCCGGCACGGGCGCCTGGACAGGCACCCTTGCCGCGTCGCTTCTGGACATGGATTTCAAAAAGAGCGTGATATATATCATGGCCGGCGTCCTTCTTGCCGGAGCCATCATGCTTGCCGCATCGCTTGGCGTCTTTGGCGCCATCTCGCTGGCAAAATAACTCAGCTGCCGGATACTGTCCGGGCTATCTTCTCAATATTCAGTGACCGGGCGCTGGCGTCTATGATGTCTTTGTACACGCCGCCGGCGCGGTAGACGTCGTCCGGGTGGCCGGACTGCTCTACGCGGCCCTTCTGCAGGGCATAGACCATCTCTGAATCTATTATCTGGGATATGCTGTGGGAGATTATTATCACCGTACGGCCGGCCTTGATGGCGTCTATGCTGTTCTTGATCTGTTCCGTGGCAATGGCGTCCAGGGAGGCCGTGGGCTCGTCCAGGAAGATGATGGGCGGGTTCTTGAGGAACATGCGGGCTATGGCAATCCGCTGCTGCTGGCCTCCGGAAAGGTCGCTGGCCTTGTTCTGGAACTGCTTTGGAAGGGCCATTATCTGGTCGTAGATGCTGGACTTCTTCGCGGCCTCCACAACTTCCTCGAAAGTGGCGTCAGGCTTACCGTAGCGGATGTTATCCTCTATGGTGCCGTCAAAGATATGGTTTTTCTGCAGTACAAGGCCTATGTTCTCACGCAGATACTGTGTATCGTACTCGCGTAAGTCTACCCCGTCCAGTAGAATCTGGCCTTTCTGGGGTTCGTAGAACTTGTCCAGGAGGTTCACGATGGTGCTCTTGCCGGCGCCGGAAAGGCCCACAAGGGCGGTTATCTTGCCGGGTTCTATTACCATATTCACATCCCACAGGGCCTGGTTGCCGTTGGGGTAGGTGAAGTCTACGCCGCGGAGCTCGAACCTGCCGCGGATGCTCTCCGGGCGGTAGTCTCCGCTGGGCTCCACCTCCTTGTCCGAGTCCAGGATGCTGAAGAAGCCTTCCGCGTAGATGAGGGCGTCGTTCACATCGTCAAATATCCTCTGGAGCTGTGTGATGGGGGCGATGACGTTGGAAAACAGCATCACGTGGTACATGATCTTACCTATGGTCATGCCGGGGTAGCCGGTGAGGACCAGATAGGCGGTGAGGATAATGACCAGAACCGTTCCCACCTGTTTTACGAAGCTCTTGACGCCGCTGTAGTAGAAACTCACCTGGCGGGTTTTGACCTGGTTTGCGGTTACCTGGTTCTGGAGGTCCAGCTGCTTGGCGGCTTCTATGCCCTCGCGGTTGAAGGACTTGATGACGTTTATGGAGTCGATTATGTTCTTTATGCCCTGGCTCTTACTCTCCAGGTAGCCGCGCATCTCCCTTCTCCAGCCCTTGAGACGCCTGGCCTGACGGTAGGTGATCCAGAAGTATATCGGCACTATGCCAAGGGCAACCAGTCCCACGTACACGTTGGCGGCGAACATGAGGATGAGGGCCAGGAGGGCGCTGGTGAAAAGGGGCAGCAAGTCTATGAAGAAGTTCTGCACCGTGCGGGAGATGCTGCTCACGCCCTGGTCTATGCGGGCCTGGACCTTGCCGGTGGCGTTTTCATCGGCGCTGAAATAGGCCATGCGGAAGGTGAGCACCTTCTCTATCACGCTCTGGGAAAGGTCCCTGGAGACAAAGATGCGCATGCGCTCTCCGTAGTAGTTCTGGGCAAAGGTGACAAGGGCGCTCAGGATTTCCTTGCCAAGGAGCACGCAGGATATTATAATAAGTATCCGTGCCGCCTGGTTCCAGGTGAAATCCGTGCCGATGAGGGCGTTTATGGCGTCTACCGTGCGGTCCAGCACGATGGCGTTCACCTGCTGCATGGCAGAGCCCGCCAGGGTAAGGATGAGGGTAATGAACACCAGCCACCTGTATGGCCTTACAAACGGCCTGATGCTGCGGAAGAGCTGCAGGAGGTTCATTTCATGTACTGGTCAAGGAAGGCGTCGCGGATGGGCGGCCAGGAGGGCTCCATCCACATTGCATGGCCGCAGGTGGGAACGCACCAGTAATGCTTTTCCCTGGAACCCAGGTTGTTGTAGATGGCGAAGTTGGTATGCGGCGGGCAGGTGGGGTCCTGCAGGCCGAAGGCCATGTAGGCGGGGCATTTTACCCTTGGCGCAAGGTTCTTGATGTCGAAGTAGGAAAGCATGCCGTAGACCTCTTCGCGGTCCAGGCCTTCTGCATCGGCGGTGTCCATGACCTCGTGGACGGGCCACCAGACAATCTTGTAGTAGTCACGGTAGTCTCCAAGGAAGGGAACTGCGGGGGCGATGGCCTTGATGCGGGAATCAAGGGCGGCTGCGGCTACGGTGAGCGCACCTCCCTGGCTTTCGCCGCAGGCGGTGATGCGCTCCGGATCGGCCTTTTCAAGACCGGCCACGAAGTCAATTGCCCGGACGGCATCGGCAAAGGCGCCGCGGTAGTAGAAGGTTTCCTTGGAGGAGAGGCCGCGGTCTATCCACCTGGCCTGATCCTCGCGGAAGATGCCCTGGCCGCGGACGCTTACCATATAATCGATGCGGTCCGGATTGGACGAAGGGTCAAAGTAGTAGATGGGGGCGCCGTAGCCCATGTAGCTGAGAAGGACGGGGTGATGGCCTTCTGCATTGGGAACGCAGAGAATACCGCCCGCAAGCGCACCGTCAAGGGAAGTGTAGGTGACCCTGTAGGTGGTCCTGAGCTCGTTTGAATGCTCCGGGACAACTGTCAGCTCCGCGTCCATGGGGATTTCCCTCAGGGCGGCGAGGGTGCTCTCCCAGAAGGCGTCGAAGTCCGGGGCGCTGTCCGGAGGGCTCACCACGTCGTCCGGGCGTATGCCGATGTTGAAATGGACGTCGGGAGACAGGCGAACCTCATAGAAGCCGGGCTCAAGTTTCCCGAGGTCTACGCTCAGAAGGCTGTCCGGACCCACTTCCACGTCTTTTTCAAGGACGATTTCCGGCTCCGGGGCCATGAGGGACAGGTCCGTGACCAGCTGGAGCTTCGCGGGACCGGTAAGGTTTACCTTGGTATTGAGAATAAAAGGGGCTTTCCCTGTGAAAAGCCATGCGGGGCCTTCTGCCTGTGCCCCGGTGGGTTTGTGGCCGCACGAAGCGAGCACTAGCCCGGTGAGGATTATGAGTATACAACGTTTCATGCTATAAATATACAAAGATTTTGTCACATTTCGCCGCCCGGATGCATCTATTATAACGTATGAGAAAGAATATTATATATTTAGCTGCGCTGCTTGCACTGGTCGTGTCCTGTGAAGCGGCCATGTACGATATGCCGTCCGACATGTATTATGACAACATGAACGGCAAGATGGCCGGTGCCGACGACGGCTATCCGGAAGAACCCGCAGGGGACCGCTTTGACAAGATTGTGGAGAATCCCTTCATCGAGACCGCCACGGAGCCTGTCTCCACCTTTTCCGTAGACGCCGACGGCGCGGCGTATGCATATATGAGAAGATGTATTGCAGAGGGGTCTCTCCCACCGGCAAACTCCGTACGCATAGAAGAGTACCTTAACTACTTCACCTTTAACTATTCAGACCCTCAGGACGGCGAGGGCGTGGCCCTGAATGCAGAGGCCGGCCCCTGCCCCTGGAACGGGGAGCACAGGCTCCTCCGCCTTGGTATCAAGGGAAAGACCCTGTCGGAAATACCTCAGGCCAACTTCGTATTCCTTGTGGACGTCTCCGGTTCCATGAGCAGCCAGGACAAGCTTCCCCTCCTGAAGCAAGGCCTAATTACCATGCTGGACTACATGCGTCCGGACGACAGGGTGGCCCTTGTCACCTATGCCAGCGGAGAGAAACTGGTCCTTCAGTCCACTCCGGTGTCCCAGAAGAGCACCATCGTCAAGGCTATCAAGGCCCTTGCCGCAAGCGGCTCAACTGCCGGTGCCAGCGGCATGAAGATGGCCTATGAAGAGGCGGAGAAGAACTTCATCAAAGGTGCCAACAACCGTGTCATAATGGGCACAGACGGTGACTTCAACGTGGGTATCACCGGCACTGACGCCATCTGCGAGTTCGTGCAGAACTATGCCAATAAAGGTATTTACATCACCATCTGCGGCTTCGGCTCGGGCAACCTGAACGACAGCATGATGGAGAAAGTCTCCAACAGCGGCAACGGTACATATGAGTACATAGACTCTGAGAACGAGCTCACCAAAGTCTTCGTGAACGAGCGTTCCAGGTTCATTTCCGTGGCCAACGACTGCAAGACCCAGATTACCTTCAATCCGGAGGTGGTGTCCAGGTACCGTCTCATCGGCTATGAGAACCGCATGCTCCAGAACGACGACTTTGAGAACGACAAGGTTGACGCCGCAGAGATTGGCGCCGGCCAGACCATCACCGCCCTCTACGAGCTTGAGATGGCAGGTGAGGGCAGTATCGGCAAGTTCGATTTCCGCTACAAGGACGCACTTGGGGAAGACAGCAAGCTTATCTCCGCAGAACTTCCCGCCGCCGGTGACCAGACTTCCGAGAACCTTCAGTTTGCATCGGCAATCGCAGCCTACGGCCTGTGGCTCCGTGACTCCCAGTACAAGGGCGGCGCATCACTGTCCATGGCACAGGAGCTTGCCCAGGGCTCTCTTGGAGAAGATCCCTACGGCCTCCGCGCAGAGTTCGTGGAGCTGCTCAAAAAGGCTGCTACCCTGAAATAGACGGCTATCCTCAATTTCTATACTTGTCCACCGAAACACCCGTTTTTGGTGGACAAGTTGGCGTTTTGGCGGGTTTGTCCACGGATTTGGCGTTTTTGGTGGACAAGTTGGCGTATTGGCGGGTTTGTCCACGGATTTGGCGTTTTTGGTGGACAAGTTGGCGTATTGGCGGGTTTGTCCACGGAAAAGGGGTGTTTTGGTGGATGATATGTCAAAAATTGCTATATATTCTTATGGATTTTCCAAATGATTCGGACAGAAGTTGGGTTAATAGGTCATCACTTCGATTCAACGGTGTTGTTTATGGATATTTATTGCGCTCATAGGGGCGTCCCGCCCCTGGCCGCGCGGCCACCCCTGGAGCGTGTTTAAC
>JAEEGI010003891.1_pt1 | contig 35294 bp, 35 predicted proteins | sample 8958751 | NCBI WGS metagenome assembly JAEEGI01 (sample SAMN16246545, study PRJNA631951) | gut metagenome | biome: gut microbiome; feature: rumen; material: KS-attached | host: Bos | place: Iran: Karaj | collected 2018-10 | reverse complement strand
AAAAGACGGCCCTCACTCCTCCCGATACGGATCTGGCCCGAACTTTGGAATACACGGCTGACAGGGAGAAGACCGGACAGTTGCTCTTCGTCCACGGGATCAATATCCTGCCGGAGAATGCCTATGAAGATATGATGGCGACCAAGCGCCGCTTCGGGAAGCTGAGCGGGAACGTTGCCTATCACGGCTATCAGAGCTTTCAGGTGGGTGAAGTGACACCGGAGGAAGCACACGAGATCGGGCTGGAAACCGCCCGCCGTATGTGGGGTCGGGATTATGAGGTGCTTGTCACCACACATCTGAATACCGACAACCTGCACAATCACTTTGTCGTGAACTCCGTTTCCTTCCGGGATGGGAAGAAGTTCCAGAACAAAAAGAGTGACCATATCCGGCTCCGGGAGATCTCTGACGAAATCTGTGCCGTACGGCAGAAATCCGTCCTGCGAAACACTTCGCTTTACGGAGGAAAAAGCAAGGCATACTGGGCAGAAAAAGCCGGCCAGCCGACGCACCGGGAGATTCTTAAAAAGGATGTGCAGGAAGCGCTCCGTACGGCACTCAACCTGAACGTCTTTGAAGCCAATCTGAAAAAGATGGGCTACACGATGGTCCGAAGCCGCGAATACCGGCACATCTCCGTGAAGGCTCCCGGCTGGAAACGGGCTGTCCGCCTGGACAAGCTCGGCTTCACCAACGATTATCTGCAGCAAAAGCTGGATAACAATCTGGAAGACACGCGGGTCTACTGGGAGTACCGTGCGGAACAGGACCGTAAGAAGGAGACGCCGTTATTCGGTTTGCTGGAGCAGTATACAGCGCATCGGTCAAGACCGGGCTTCGGTTTTACGGATTATCATCCGGTTCATCCGGGCGTTTATCTTGAGTCCGCCGTATCCTGCGTCCAGCTGATTCTGGTACTCTTATGCGCCTTTACGGGGAGAGATTGCCCCTTTCTGGAACAGATCCTTGGGATCAGGGCCCTGCCGCCAAAGCAGAAGCCGCTCTCTCCCGAAATGCGGCAGGAACTGACCAAACTGAACGAATATGACGCCCAGGTCCGCCTGCTCGCGACAGAGCACATTGAAACGGATACTGGTCTGGAGAACTTCATTTCAAAGACCGGAAAGGATCTGGAACGTCTGGAGCAGCAACGCCAAGCCCTCCGCAACAAAGAAAGAAGGACGAACGAACCGGAGAAAAAGGCGGAACTGCGAAAAGCGATCAAAACCTGCTCCGCTCAGATCGCCCCTCTTCGCAAAAAAAAGAGTCTAGCCGAAAAAATCCGCAGCCGTTCAGCTGCGCGGGCAAAACTGCTTGAATCCGAACTGAATGCGGAACGTGCCGTATTAATCCAAAACAGGGATCGGGGGAATGTCCGATGACAGTACCGACCCTCAACGATCAGGAGAAAGTTACCTTCTTCTTTACCACGGATCCCTCAGAAGAAACCCTTTCATCTTTAGTCAGTTGTGGTATAATCGATGCGAATGAGTACCATCGATATATCACGATGGCAAAAAAAGACAAAGTAAAACAGGTTCACTCTCATGCTATTACACAGGGCAAGGGAAAGGACCGCCGATGGTTCACGAATGTTCGTGATCCTAAGACCGGCAAACGAAAGCGCGTCGCCGGGAATACCGAGGAGGAAGTATATCAGAAGCTGTACGAATTCTATTGTACAAAAGAGAAAGAAAAGAAACTGACTCTGGAAAAGATCTATCCCGAGTGGCTGCGCTACCGGGTCGCTACTGTCGGAAAAGCCAATACCGCACACCGTCAGGATACGGACTTTCATCGGTTTTATCTGAAAGAACCGCTCTCCAGACACTTGGTCAGCACTCCTGTCACAGAGCTGACCCGTGCGGAAATCAAGCAGTGGGAATGCGAACTGATCAAGAAATACGACATGACCTACAAAATGGCGACAAACGTCTTCAGCATTCTCCGACAGATGATGGATTATCTGGCTGACCGCGATCTTATTGACCGTAACATCTCCCGAGATATTCATCTGGACAGAACGATCTATCGAACAGTCAGCAAAGCGCCGGCGGAGACGCAGATCTTCTATCCAGATGAAATCGAAGAACTGATGACTCTCTGCTATCGGAAAGCAAAGGAAACAGAGGATGAAAACTATCTAGCCATTCCGCTTATCAGGTATCTCGGGATACGGATCGGCGAATGCCTGGCACTTTCCTTCAGCGATTTCGACTCCAAGACGCATAAGGTGCACATCCATCAATCGCTGTGTGTTCACGATGAACTGCTCCCGGACGGTACATGGGCCAAGAGACAGTTCAGAGTCGAGGATTCCTTAAAGCAGGGGGCCCCACCCAGAGACGTTCTGATAACGGAACAATGCTTTGAACTACTCAAAAGAATCAAAGCAATGCTTTTCAAGAAGGGCATTATTCGGGACCGGATCTTCGAAAACGCGACAGAGGATACCATCCAAATGAAGCTCTATCGGCTGTGCGATGAACTCGATTTAGGCAGACGCTCTCCTCACAAACTGCGTAAGACCTATATCTCGCTGTTGCTGAACAACGGCCTCGATCCGGACTTTGTCCGAAAACAGGCGGGACACCGGCAGCTGCAGACGACGCTCAACAACTACACTTATTCAACAACACGCGACGAGGTGATTGTTGAAAAACTCAACCAAGTGCTTGCACTTTGACAGCACAAAAAAACGAGCACAAGTCTGTGCACACCTGTGCACACTTTTGCGCTCATTTCAAAAGCCACGAATATGCTGTAATATCAACATATTCGTGGCCTCTGGTTCGCGGAGAAGGAGGGATTTGAACCCTCGCGCCGCTATTAACGACCTGCACCCTTTCCAGGGGTGTCCCTTCGGCCAGCTTGGGTACTTCTCCGAATGCAATAACGGATTATAGCGGCTTTTTCCGCGGCTGTCAAGCACTTTTATACTTTTTGCAATTTTTATCCGAAGCGGTTATAATAGGGGCTGAAGCTCTGTATTTCCGTTCGCACGCGCGAACGCCCCCGAAGGGAGCCGCCATGTTTTTTCTTTATTTCGCCGCCGTTTTATGCCTGCTGGTCCTCGGCGCGGCCTTTCTGATCTTCCGCCTGACCTTGTACAGTCCGAACCGCAGCCAGAACGATGACCATCATATTTATGAAAGCGGGCAGATGGCCCCCTTCCGGGACCGCGTCCACGCCATGATCGACGAGCTGAACGCGCGTCCCTTTGACACGCTTACCATCTCCTCTTTCGACGGCCTCACGCTGTACGGCCGCTATTATCATCAGAAGGACGGCGCGCCGCTTGCCATCTGCTTCCACGGCTACCGCGGGACTCCCTCCCGGGACTTCTCCGGCGGCACGCGGATCTATCTGGAGAAGGGCTTCAATCTCCTGATGGCCGAGCAGCGGGGGCACAAGCGCAGCGAGGGACACCGGATCACGCTCGGGATCAAGGAACGGCAGGACTGCCTGACCTGGACGCGCTTTGCGCGGGAGCGCTTCGGCGCCGGGACGCCAATCGTTCTCTGCGGCATCTCGATGGGCGCCGCCACGGTGCTGATGGCTTCGGCGCTTCAGCTGCCGGAAAGCGTGCGGGGCGTCATCGCGGACTGCCCTTACACCACGCCGGAGGCGATCATCCGGAAAGTCTGCCGCGGGACAGGCCTGCCGGACAAGCTCCTCTATCCCTTTACATGGCTGGCCGCGCGCCTCTTCGCGGGCTTTGATCCCGCGGCCGCCGACAGCCGCGAAGCGGTGAAGCAGTCTCCCGTGCCGGTCCTGCTGATCCACGGCGAGGAGGATCACCTGGTCCCCTGCGATATGAGCCGCGAGATCGCGGCGGCGGCGCCGGACAAGGTCGAACTCCACACCTTCCCGGAGGCAGGCCACGGCCTCAGCTATCTGGTCGATCCGGATCGCTATAAGATGGTTTGTTCGGCGTTTCTCGACAAGATCATTCGGTAAACGAAAAAGGAGCTCACAAAGAGCTCCTTTTTTTCGCGGAGAAGGGGGGATTTGAACCCCCGCGCCGGAGAACCGACCTGTCGGATTTCAAGTCCGATACCTTCAGCCACTTGGTTACTTCTCCTTATCGGCAAGCCCGATTGTACAGGGCAGCCGCATTTTTGTCAAGGAATTTCGGCAAAGCGCCTTTGCTGCGGCAGGCAGTTCTCCCGCCTGCTGCAAGATCCCTTCAGACATCCTCGATCTGCCAGTCGATCGGGCTCTCTCCGTGCGCCGTCAGGAACTCGTTGCAGCGGCTGAAATGACGACAGCCGAAGAAGCCGCGGTAGGCGGACAGCGGACTCGGGTGCGGCGCCTTTAGGACCAGATGCTGCGTATTCGTCAGCAGCGATTCCTTCATGGCGGCCGGCCGGCCCCAGAGCAGAAAGACCATCGGGCGGTCCTGCTCGTTCAGGACGCGGATCGTGGCGTCGGTGAATTCCTCCCAGCCCAGTCCGTGATGGGATCCCGCGCGGTGCGCCCGCACGGTCAGCACGGTATTGAGGAGCAGCACGCCCTGCCGGGCCCATTTCACCAGATAGCCGTTGTTCGGGATGCGGCAGCCCAGATCGTCCTGCAGTTCCTTATAGATATTTTCCAGCGACGGCGGCGTTTCTACGCCGGGCCGCACCGAAAAGCACAGGCCGTGCGCCTGTCCCGGCTCGTGATAGGGGTCCTGCCCCAGGATCACGACCTTGACCTTTTCCAGCGGCGTCAGCTCGTAGGCTGAAAGCAGGTCCTGCGCCGGCGGATAGACCGGCCCGCGCGCATACTCCTGCCGGACCGTTTCGTAAAGTTTCCGGTAATACGGCTTTTTAAATTCCGGGCCCAGCGCCTTTAACCACTCTCCTGTCAGCATTCCCATCCTGCGGCCTACTTCTTCAGCGCTCCGGCATAGGCGAAAAAGTCTATGGCCGGTGCATTTTCGTACTGAGCCATGGTCCAGCTGTCCCACAGCTCGGGGTTATAGATCATCTGCTCCGTACGGGCAAAATTCTTCAGTGTCTTATTGATGGTGTCCTCCCGGGCAGCCAGCGCCATCTCCGCCTTGTGCTGCTCCGTCGCGTCCGCCAGATACGGGGACAGACAGCGAACGATATAATACTTTCCGTTTTCCGTGATGACCGGGCTCCACTGATCCTGCTTCAAGGAGAAGGCGATGGTCTCAAAGCCGTCGGAGTAGGTGCCGCGCACCACGTTTTCCTGCCGGACCGTCACGCCTTCCAGCCCGCTGATAGCTTCGGCCGCGGACTGCGCCGTCTTCAGCGTCTCCGCCAGTTCGGCCGCCAGCGCGTAGCCGGCCGACTCATCCGCTTCCACGATCTGCAGGCTGATCACGCGGGCTTCTTCATCGCTGATCTCCAGACGGGCGTCCGTCACGGTCTGCCGGTAGAAGATCTGCGCGAGGGCATAGTGCGTATAGGCGCTGCGGACTGCATCTTTCGTAATGCCGTACCGGCCCGCCGCGTCGCCGAGATCGGTCATCAGGGCATCGGCGGCCAGTTCCGCCGCGCGCTGCTCCGCCTCGCTCAAGGAGACCCCCAGCTGCTCCGCCGCACGGGCAGCCAGCAGCATGGTTTTCAGATATTCCAGCAGCGAGTCCCGGATATACGATTCAAAATTTCCCTCGGAGAGCGAAACGTCCCAGACCTCGCTGCCGTACTCGCGGCCGTAGGCCGTGTACTGCGTCAGAATAAAGACCTGCGCTTCTCCCCAGCTGCAGATCGTATTGCCCACGCCGAGCAGCTGGTTCCGTTCCAGCTGAAGCTCTCCGCTGCGGCTGCAGGCGGAAAGAAGGCACAGCACGATAAGAAGGATCCCTGCCGTCAGACGCCGCTTCATAGCTCCTTATCCCGTTCCCGCAGTATTTTCATAAAAGCACCGGCCTGTTTTCCGCTGTCGCTGCCGAACACCGCGCTGCCGGCTACGATCACGTTGGCGCCGGCGTCCAGGATCCGGCCCACGTTTTTCAGGTTGACGCCGCCGTCCACCTCGATATCTGCGGACAGGCCCAGCTCCGTGATCCGTTTGCGCATGGCGCGGATCTTTTCATCGCAGTACGGAATATAGCTCTGCCCGCCGAAGCCGGGATTGACCGTCATCAGCAGCACCAGATCCAGCTCCGGCAGGATCCAGTCCAGAACGCTTAAAGGCGTGGCGGGATTCAGCGCGACGCCCGCTTTCAGGCCCAGGTTCTTGACGGCGCGGACCGTCCGGTCCAGATGCGTCACGGCCTCCGCGTGCACGGTGATCAGATCCGCTCCCGCCTTCGCGAAAGCCTCCAGATAGCGGTCCGGATCTTCGATCATCAGATGCGTGTCGAAAAAAAGCGAAGATTTTTTGCGAAGGGAAGCGAGGACCGGCATGCCGAAGGAAAGGCTGGGGACAAAGGCCCCGTCCATCACGTCCAGATGCAGCCAGGAAGCCCCGGCTTTTGCGACGGCCTCCGTCTCCTCGCCCAGGCGGGCGAAATCGGCGGCCAGGATCGACGGAGATAAGATATAGTTCATAAGCGTCACCTGCTGCGTTTAATATCGTTTCCGGCTGCGTAGCTCGTCCAGCAGACGGCAGTAGCTTTCGTACCGGGCGGCCGGGATCTTACCCTCTTCCGCCGCCTTCCGCACGGCGCAGTCCTTCTCGCGGCTGTGCAGACAGTCCCGGAAGGCGCATTTTTCGCCGTAGAGTCCAAATTCTTCGTAATAGTAGCGGAGGCGGTCCTCCTCGAGCTCCGGCAGATCCAGCGCCGTAAAGCCGGGCGTATCGCAGAGGAAGCTTTCCTTCTCCCAGCAGAAGATCTCCGCGTGCCGGGTCGTGTGCCGTCCGCGGCCGAGCTTCTCGCTGAGCGTGCCCGTCTCCATGGCCGCCTGCGGCAGAAGCGCGTTCAGCAGCGTGGATTTGCCGACGCCGCTGGCGCCCGCCAGCACGGTCGTCGTGCCCCGCAGCAGCGCCTTCAGGTCTTCCAGGCCCGCTCCGGTCTCGGAGCTGAAGGAGCAGATGCGCACGCCCGCGTCCCGGTAGATCGAGCGGATCTCCGCTTCTTTGCCGTCTTTGTCCAGGTCTGTTTTGCTGATCCCGACGATGACGGGCACGTCCTGGACGGCCATCCAGAGCAGGAAGCGGTCCAGCAGCCCCGGATGGAAGGCCGGATGCCGCGCCGCCACGATGATCAGTGCCTGATCCACGTTGGCGACCGCCGGCCGGATCAGCTCGTTTTTCCGGGAGAAGACCGTCTCGATGCGGCCGCAGCCCGGGTCCTCCTCCGTGAGGAGGATCTCCACGTTGTCGCCGACCAGGGGCTTCAGCTCCTGCCGGCGGAAGCCGCCGCGCGCCCGGCATTCGATCACGGTCTCGTTCCCGTCATGCACGTAGTAGAAACCGCCGACGCCCCGGATGATCTTTCCTTGCATGGTCTCCAATAAGCGCCTCTTTTCAGTCGCCGGCGGCGGGCGTGTTTTCCGGCGCTTCGGCCGGCGTCTCTTCCGCCGCGGCCGTGGTCGTTTCCGGCTCCGGCGCTGCCGTAGTCGTTTCCTCCGGCGTGGTGGTTTCAGGCGGCGCCGTAGTGGTTTCAGGTGGTGCCGTGGTCGTTTCTTCCGGCGTGGTTTCCGGCTCAGCCGTGGTCGTTTCTTCCGGCGTGGTCTCCGTTTCCTTCGGGAACGTCGTTATCAGTTCTTTTTTCTCCTCGTCCGGACGGGTCTCTCCGCAGGAGCAGGCATTATAGTGGATGACCGTGATCCGGTAGATATAAATGGTCGTCGCATCCTCTTCCGAGAAATCCGTGGTCGTGCGGGAAGCTTCCGTAAACGAGTGCACGTGTTCCTTCGAGAACGTGATCTCGACCGTATCGCCGTCCTTCAGCACCGTCCCGGCGGCGGGGCTGACCGCCGTCACCCTGGCTTCGGCCGGATCCTCCGGCGCAGCGCCGTCCTTAAAGCTATATTCGATGCCGGCCGCTTTCAGGATCGCGGCAGCCTCTTCCACGCTCTTGTCGATCAGGCCGTCCGGCACCTGTTTCGCCCGGACGTAGATCGTCAGCTTGCTTCCCTTGGGAACGATCATGCCGGCCTCGGCCTCGATAACGGCGCCTTCCGTTTCCGGATCCGGCACGGTCACGGAGGAGACGCTGCCCGCCGGCGCGCTGCTCTCCGTTTCATAGATGACTTCCGTCTCCAGGCCGAGCTCCTCCAGCTCCGTCAGCAGCGCTTCCAGATCCGTGCGGCCGGTCATCTTCGGCAGCTCCGGATCCGATGCCGCCAGGGACAGGTAGATATGTCCGCGCAGGTCCACGGACGCGCCGGGGCTGACCGTCTTCAGGCTGCCGCTGACCGTCGCCTCGATCTTCGCCACGGTATCCGCATTGTACTTGCTGTCCTTGACCGTCTCCGTCCTGAAGTGTACGTAGGTATCCGTATTGAAGCCGGCCGTCTTTAAGGTCGCGATCGCCTCCTCCTCGGTCTGGCCGAGGATGTCCGGCATCTTGACGGTGGCGGGCCCGCTGCTGATGATCAGGACGATCTTGCTGCCCCGCTCCACCTGCGAGCCCATGCTGGGCTTGCAGTCGATGACCTTGCCGTATTCGATCATCTGCGAAGCCTTCCATTCCGCGTTGGGCGAGACCGTCAGGCCCGCGTCGGCAAGGATCTTGCTGGCGTCCGACACGCTCTTGCCCACGATCGTCGTGGGAACGTAGACGCTCGTATCCTCCTTGACGGCGATCCAGAGCGTGATCTCCGTTCCGAGCAGCACCACGGTCCCTTCCGGATAGTTCTGGTCCACGATCACCGGCTCCGTGTCGTTCTGTACGTACTGCGTTTCAAAGGAAACGCCCAGTCCCAGATCTTCCGCCAGTTCCCGCGCTTCTTCTATGCTTTTTCCAGTAAAACCCGGAACCACAACTGTGTTTTCCGGGTTTGTCTCAATAGGTCGATCCTGTGTTGTGGTTTCCGCGGACGGCGGCGCTGTTGTTGTGGGGGCCGCACTCGCTGCGGCCGACGAGCCCGGGACCGACGGCGTGGTGGCGTCTGTCGGTGCAGCCGTCGTATTGCGGCTCACGTGCGGCACCGCCGTCGTCGTAACGGCCGGATCCGTCGGGCCGAAAAGCGCGCAGGCCTTGAAGGCGATCGCGATGATCAGCACCAGGATCAGCACCGCGATGCCGAGCATGATGTAGCTTAAGATATGCTCCGTCCGCTTGGCTTTTGCTTCCGCCCGTCTGTCCTCTTCCTGCTGGGCGGCCGCGCGCGGTGCGCCCTCTTCCAGGGCCAGGAGCGCCTGTTCGGCGTCCATCCAGTCGCGGCCGCTGGAGGTGATGCCCGCCACCTTCAGGATATCCGCGTCCTGCTTGCTCATGCGCAGGGACGGATCGTTTTCCTCCTCCTGATGCAGGACCACGAAGTCCTCGCCCGGGGAGACGATCAGCCGCCGCAGATCCAGCAGCAGCGCGGCCATGGAGGAATAGCGGTAGGCCGGATTCTTCTGCGTGCATTTTAAGATGATCTTTTCCAGATTGCCGGAGATGCCCGGCTCGATCTGACGCGGCGAAGGCATCGGATCCTGAACGTGCTTTAAGGCTACGGCCACGGAATTTTCTCCGTCGAAGGGCACCTGGCCGGTGACCATCTCGAACATGGTCACGCCGAGGGAATAGATGTCGCTGCGGGCGTCGCAGGCACCGCCGCGGGCCTGCTCCGGGGAGATATAGTGGACGCTGCCCATGGTCGTGTTGGAAATGGTTTCCTTGGAGCTCATGCGGGCGATGCCGAAGTCGGCGACCTTGATCTTGCCCTCGCGGGAAATGATGATGTTCTGCGGCTTGACGTCCCGGTGGATGATGCCCTGCTCGTGGGCGGCTTCCAGGCCGCGGGCCACCTGCATGGCGACCTCAACGGCCTCGCGCTCCGGCATGCGGCCGGTCTTTTCGATATATTTCTTCAGCGTGATGCCTTCCACCAGCTCCATCACGATGTAGTACATGCCGTTCTGGTCGCCGACGTCGTACACGCTGACGATATTCGGATGGGAAAAGCCGCCCGCCGCCTGGGCTTCCCGGCGGAATTTCGCCACAAAGCCGGCGTCCGTGCTGTATTCTTCCTTCAGCACCTTGACCGCGACGGCACGCTTTAAGACGTTGTCCCGCGCGCGGTAAACGTCCGCCATGCCGCCGGTCCCGACGGTATTTAATATTTCATATCTGTCATTTAAGACCGTTCCTGCCCGTAATAACATGAATCCGATTTCCTTTAGCTGTTTTCTGTATCCAAAACGTCAATCAGTATGACCGTGATGTTGTCTCTTCCGCCGCCCTTTTTGGCTTCGCCGACCAGTCTTTCCGCCGCCGCCTCGGTATCCGCTTCCTCCGAGAGGATCAGGATGATCTCCTCTTCCTCGAGCATGCCGTGCAGGCCGTCGGTGCAGAGCAGCAGCCGGCTGCCGGGCGCCGCCTCGGCCGTGAAGAGGTCCTCCTCCACGTAGGGCTCGGTCCCCATGGCCCGCGTGATGACGTTGCGGTTGGCGCGGTACATCTCATCATCCCGGTCCAGGCGGCCGCTGCGGACCATTTCCTCGACCAGCGAGTGGTCTTCGGTGATCTGGATCAGCTCGCCGTCCGCGAACAGATAGGCCCGGCTGTCCCCCACGTTGATGATGTGGAAGCGGCTCTTGTCCCAGAAGGCCATGACCAGCGTGGAACCCAGGCCGCTCAGCTCTTCGCTTTCCTGCGAGATCCGGTACAGCGCCGCGTTGACCTTCTCGGTCGCCTCTTCCAGGGCCAGATCGATATTGCCCTTTTTGCCGCGGGAATGCAGGATTTCCGGGATCCGGCGCGCCACAAAGCGGGAGGCGTATTCTCCTCCCTTATGGCCGCCCATCCCGTCAGCGACTACGAAGAGATTCTCTTCCAGGCCGCCCCAGGGACAGCCGATGTAAAGAGAGTCTTCATTGTTCTTTCTGACGAGGCCGATATCCGTAAAAGCCGCATAGCGTAGCATAGGCTATTGCAGAAGCCTCCTTCTCAGCTGGCCGCAGGCACCGTCGATGTCCGCGCCCATCCTCTTTCTTATAGTAGCATTTATTCCGTATTTTTCAAGTGTTTTTTGAAAATGGAGCACCGCCGCCTCCTGCGAAGCCTCAAAACCGCGCTCCGTGACCGGGTTGACGGGGATCAGATTGACGTGGCAGTTCTTCCCTTTCAGGAGCTTTGCCAGCGCCTGCGCGTGCTCTTCGCCGTCGTTGGAGCCCCGGACCAGGCTGTATTCGTAGCTCATGCGCCGGCCGGTCTTTCTGAAATAATCGTCGCAGGCGGCCAGCGTCTCGGCGATGGTATAGCGGTTCGCGACGGGCATCATGGTCTTCCGCAGTTCGTCGTCCGGCGCGTGGAGCGAGAGTGCCAGCGTGATGCCGAGCTTTTCCTCCGCGAGCCGCGCGATCTGCGGGACCAGCCCGCAGGTCGAGACGGTGATATTCCGCTGGCTCAAGTTTTTGCCTCTCGGGTCTGAGACCAGGCGGATGAAGCGAATCAGGTTTTCCAGATTGTCCAGCGGCTCGCCCATGCCCATGACCACGACGTGGTCCACCTTCTGAGCCGTCTCCTCTTCGATGCGGAAGATCTGTTCCAGCATCTCGCCGGGGAGCAGATTGCGGGAAAGGCCATTTAAGGTGGAGGCGCAGAAGCGGCAGCCCATGCGGCAGCCGACCTGCGAGGAGACGCAGACCGTGCTGCCGTAGTCGTAGGGCATGAAGACGCTTTCGATGGCCTGGCCGTCCGGCAGCAGGAAGAGGTATTTGCGGGTGCCGTCTTTTGAGATCTGCAGCGTGTGGACCGTGAGCGTGGAGAGCGTGAAGTTTTGCCGCAGTGCGTTCCGGAAGACCTGCGGCAGGTTCCGGGCCTCGTCCAGATCCCGGATCTTCTTTTTCTGCAGCCATTCGAAGAGCTGGGCGCCGCGGTAGGCGGGCTGGCCCAGATCTTTTGCTGCGTCTTTCAGTTCCGCTTCCGTCATGGAGCGCAGATCCGTCATGAGCTTTTCTCCTTTACAAAGAGGCTGATGAAGAAGCCGTCGCCGGCCGCAATCGGCGCTTCGCGCCCGGCAGGATCCGGCTCGCTCCGCTCAAGGGCGGCCCCCGGCAGGATCTGCAGGGTGCGGGCGCCGGCCGTGAAGCCGGGGATGCCGTCCGGCAGGGCGAGCGGCAGGGGCGTTAAGCCCAGTTCGTTTTCTATGTACGACGCGTTGTCCGCGTTTTCTTCTCTGGTAAGGGTGCAGGTGGAGTACAGGAGCTTTCCGCCCGGCTTTACGTAACGGACGGCGTTTGCCAGGATCTGCCGCTGCAGGGCGGCCAGTTCGCTTACCTGCTCTTCGGTGACGCGGTATTTGATCTCCGGCTTGCGGGAGGCGGTGCCGAGGCCCGAGCAGGGCAGGTCCGCTATCACAAGATCGAAGGCGTTTTCAAAGTCCGCTTCGAAGACCGTGGCGTCCGCCTGCCGCACCTTAAGGCAGGAAAAGCCGCTCTTTTCGATATTTTCGCGGATCAGGCGGCACTTGGCTTCCGTCAGATCGCAGGCGGTGACTTCGCCGCTGTCCCGCATAAGGTCGGCGGCCTGAAGGCTCTTTCCGCCCGGCGCGGCGCAGAGATCCAGCACCTTATCGCCTGGTTTCGGTCCGGCTGCCCGGACCGCCAGCTGCGCGCTGATATCCTGCATCTGCACGAAGCCGCCGCGGACCGCCTCCGTCTGCTCCAGCGGGCAGCCCGGAGACGTCTTCTCTTCCGGCTTCCGGCTGATCCGCAGCGCGGAAGGCAGCAGCGGCTGCGGCACGGCGTCGAAGCCGTCTTTTGCCAGAAGCGCTGCGGCTTCCTCCGGACGGATCCGGCTCTCGTTCACACGCCCCCAGAGCGGCGGCGCCTCCAGGAAGTATTCCGCCATCCGACGGGTGTTTTCTTCTCCGTATAAGCCCGTCAGATACCCGTACAGCGGCTGCGGAAGGCTTAAAGAGACCGCGCCTTCCGGCTGCTTCCAGTCCGTTTTGCGCGCGGCCGCCCGCAGCACCCCGTTCGCAAAGCCGGTCAGGCCTTCGCCGAAGCGATTCCGGATCAGCTTTACGCTCTCGTTGACCGCCGCCGAGGCGGGAACGCGGTCCATATACAGGATCTGGTACAGACCCATGCGCAGCACGCTGCACAGATAGGGCTTCAGCCGCCCGACCGGGATCCGCGAGACCTGTTCCAGATAAAAATCAAGCGTGAGCGCACTGCCCACGGTTCCGTGGACCAGCGCCGTGATGAAATTCCGCTCGCGGACGTCCGGATCCGGCTGCTGCCGGAAGACTTCCCGCAGCAGCTCGTGGCTTTTTCCGCCCTGTTCGAGCGTTTTATCGATAATCAACGCGGCCAGCGCCCGGCTGTTCATCTCATTCTCCCAAAATCTCTCCGGCCTGAAGGGAATATCCCCGCAGATACGCATCCGCCGGCATCATTTTTTTGCCTTCCGGCTGCAGACTCAGGATCCGCAGGATCCCGCGGCCTGTCTGTACGTCTATCCCCTTTTTCGAGGCGGCCAGCACCGTGCCGGGCGCCGGCCTGTCTTCCCCGGCTTCTCCGTCCGGCCGCTGCGCCGGCTTTTCTTCCGCCGTCTCTCCGGCTTCCGGCAGCACCGCCGCCCGGCCGATCTTGACGCGCTTCCCTGCCCGGAAGGTGTAGGTGCCCGGCCAGGGATCGAAGGCTCGGATGCGCCGCTCTGCCGCATCGGCCGGCTCCCGCCAGTCAAGGCTGCCCGCCTCCTTGCGGATGAGCCCGGCATACGTGCTCTCCCCCTCCTGCGGGCGGGGCGAGAGCGTTCCGGCCTCAAGCTGCGCCAGCGTTTCGACGATCAGTTCTCCGCCCAGTTCGGCCAGTTTTTCGGTCAGGCTTCCACCGGTCTCTTCCGGGCCGATCGCCAGCTCCCGCTGCAGCAGGATATCGCCCGTGTCCAGCCCCGCGTCCATCTGCATGGTCGTGACGCCTGTCACAGGCTCTCCGGCCAGGATCGCCGCTTCGATCGGCGAAGCGCCGCGGTATTTCGGCAGCAGGGACGTATGGACGTTCAGGCAGCCGAAGCGGGGCATGTCCAGCACGCTCTGCGGCAGGATCTGCCCGAAAGCCGCCACGACGCCCACGTCGGCGGGATGCTCCGCCAGAAAGTCCCGCAGCCAGGCCACGTTTTCCTCCCGTCTTAAGCGTTCCGGCTGGAAGACGGGGATCCCGCGAAGCAGCGCTTCCTCCTTGACGGGAGACGTCTGCACAGCCTTGCCGCGGCCTTTTTCGCGGTCCGGCTGCGTCACGCAGAGCACGATCTCATGCCCGGCTTCACACAGTGCCTGCAGGACCGTCCGGCTTAAGTCCGGCGTACCCATAAACAGAATTCGCATTGATGGCTCCTTTGAATGAACAGAGAAGGATCCCATGACTTGTTTCAGTGATGGGATCCTTCGGCATGCCGGTCAGACGGACCGGGTTCTTTATCCTACGATCGCGACCGTCTCGCGGGCGATGGCCAGCTCTTCGTTGGTCGGGACGACCATGGCGATGACCTTGGAATCCGGCGTGGAGATGATCTTCTCCTCACCGCGGCAGTTGTTGGCTTCCGGATCCAGTTTGCAGCCCAGGAACTCCAGGTAGGACAGGATCTCAGCGCGGACGGAGATATCGTTCTCGCCGATGCCGGCCGTGAAGCAGATCACGTCCACGCCCTTCATGGCGGCGGCATAGTAGCCGACGAACTTCGCCACGCGGTAGGTGAACACGTCCAGAGCGTCCTGCGCCCGCTTGTTGCCTTCCTTCGCCGCGCCTTCCAGATCGCGGAAGTCGCTGGAAACGCCGGAAATGCCCTGCACGCCGGACTTCTTGTTCAGTACGTTCAGGACCTGCGCCAGACTCAGGTTTTCCTTCGCCGCGATGTATTCGATGATGGCCGGGTCCAGGCCGCCGGAGCGGGTGCCCATGGTCAGGCCTTCGAGCGGCGTAAAGCCCATGGAGGTGTCCACGGATTTGCCGTGATCCACCGCGCAGATGGAGGCGCCGTTGCCCAGGTGGCAGACGATGATCTTCAGATCCTTCACGTCCTTGCCCAGGATCTCCGCAGCCCGCTTGGAAACGTAGCTGTGGGAGGTGCCGTGGAAGCCGTAGCGGCGTACGCCGTACTTGGTGTAGTATTCATAAGGCAGGCTGTACAGGAAAGCCTTGGGCGGCATGGTCTGATGGAAGGCGGTATCAAAAACGCCGACCATGGGGACGCCGGGCATCAGCTCCTGGCAGGCCCGGATGCCGATGATGTTGGCCGGGTTGTGCAGGGGAGCCAGCTCGCTGCAGGCTTCGATCTCCTTGATGGCCTCTTCTGTCAGCAGGGTGGACTTGGCGAATTTCTCGCCGCCGTGCACGATGCGGTGGCCGACCGCGCCGATCTCGGCCAAAGACTTGATCACGCCGATCTCGGGATCCGTCAGCTTGGCTAAAACGCCGCTCACGGCTACGGTATGATTGGGCAGGGGATCCTCAAAAACGTGCTTGCCGCCGCCCGCGGGGGAATACGTCAGTCTTCCGTCGATGCCGATGCGTTCGCACAGGCCTTTCGCCAGGACCTGCTCGGTCTCGGAATCGATCAGCTGGAACTTTAAGGACGAGCTGCCGCAGTTGATAACCAGTACTTTCATGTTAAGTTTGCCTCCTGTAGGTTCTTTTCACGGATGTCGGATGACAGAAAAAGTATAGCAAATCCGGCGCGGAAAGACAAGTTTTTTCTCGGCGTTCCGGGCGAAAAAGAGGGCGGATCAGATGATCCGCCCGAAAATTTCAGATCTGCCGCATCTGCCGCAGCAGCTTCCGCATCAGTCTGGAAAGCAGCTCGTACAGCAGCAGGGTGGGAATGAATCCGCTGATGGCCAGAACGATCTCCCAGGGGATATCCGCCAGGATATAGGCGCCCAGCGTCCCGATCTGGTCCGTGTAGATAAGCGCCGTCGGCACGATCATGACCCAGCAGTACAGAAACGCCGCCAGCGCCGACGCACAGGCCAGGACGATGTTGTCCTCCGTCTTTCTGAAGACCGTGCAGTACAGGAGCGGGCCGAGCATCCAGCCGATCCACTGCGCCGTCGTGAAGATCGGGTTTAAAGATCCCCAGATCACGCTGTCCAGCAGCAGGTAGACCGTTACGATCACGGCCGTCCGGCCGAGGCCCAGACACTTGGCGTAAAGCAGGATCAGGAAGACCGTCAGCGAGATATTCGGCAGAGCGGACATGAGCTCCTTCTGCAGCATCAGGATCGCCGCCAGCAGGGCCATCAGGACGATATCCATCGCCGTCCAGACGACCTTGCGTTTCGTGTCGGCCTTCATCACGGTGTCGGGATATAGACCGTATCCACGAAGTCGATCTTATCGCCGTCCTTGAATTCCAGCTGCCCGATGCCCACCTGGGCATACTCGCCGTTGTAAAGGATGGAGATGTAGCTGCTCCAGTCGGCCGGCGTGGTCAGGGATTCGATCTCCATGATCATGGGGCCGTAGCCGCTGTCCTCATACTTGACGTTCTTGAAGTTCTTCTCCACCAGGTCGGCCAGCTTGTCGCCTTCCTTGTAGCCGATCTTCTTCTCGGCCAGGATCTTGCCGTCCTTGTCCTGCACCGTAACGGTGATGTGGCCGTCATCCTTCGCTCCGCCGCCGCCCAGGATGAACCAGAGCACGCAGCCCAGCACCACTACGGCCACGACGGCCAGGATGATCGTCAGTTTTTTGTTTTTCATGTTCCTTTGCAGGTCCCGTTCATTCAAAAGCCGTAGTCCGGCAGCCCTCTCCTGAAAAGTCTGCTCTTCCTCCAATGACAGTTGCTTTCGGGTAAGTCTCCTGGCTCCGCCTCTCCCGGACGGGCCGCCTTCTCACGGTCTCCCGCAATGGCATTTCGGCCCCTCCGTCCGCGTTACAGTTGCCGGTACAGCCAAGGTCTTGCACCTTGTTCCTCGTTATGACCCCGCGGTCACCCGAAGCGGTCTGTATTATAGCAGATCCCGGCGAAAACGGCAAGGCGGACGGACGGGCACGGACGGAAAGCCGGAGGATTTTAAGAATTTCTTTTCAATTTCTTTACAAATGAAAGATTCCATACTATAATGCCCTTAACAAAAATAACGCCGGCTCCTCCGGTGCGAAAGGAAGGTACTTTCTTATGGCATTCTGTCCTAATTGCGGCGCTCAGGTTGAAGACGGCGCCCCCGCATGCCCGAATTGCGGAACCAGCTTTGCGGCTCCTCAGATCAACTATGCTTACGATCCCGCGGATCACACCGCCGAATTTGATCCGAAGGATATCTCCGACAACAAGGTCTTCGCGATGTCCGCGTATCTGCTCGGCGTCGTCGGCATCATCATCACGATGCTGGCCGCCCAGAAGTCTCCCTATGCGATGTTCCACGCCCGTCAGTCCCTGAAGATCTCCGTCTGCATCGCTCTGCTGGCTTTCTGCATGATCGTTCCGATCCTCGGCTGGTTCGTCGCGGCCGTCGGCATCATCGTGCTGCTGGTGGTTTCCATCATCCAGTTCTTCAGCGTCTGCAGCGGAAAGGCCAAGGAAGCCCCGATCATCAAGAGCTTCGGCTTCCTGAAATAAGCCGTTTCCCGGCACGAAAAAAGGAGCGGTACCCTCTCCGGTACCGCTTCTTTTTTTCGTGCTTTTTTTACCCCTGCGCCTCCAGCGCTTCCCGGATGCTTCTCGCAAAAAGCGAATCCTCTTCTTCCTGCGCCAGCAGGCCCCGGTAGAATTTCGCCAGCCGGGCGTCCCCGAGCATATAGTAGATCTGCTTGTTTTCTTCGCCGATCCGGAACAGCTCGTCCCGCTCTTCCTTCGTCCAGTTCGGCACCGACAGCAGCCGTTCCACCAGCATGTGCGTGGTCGCAAAGTTGCGGCTGCCCGCCAGCGCCTGGATCAGACGCTCCTTCTCGCGGGTCTCCGGCGCGCTCCGCTTCATCTCGTTCTGGGCAAAGTTTTCCACCTCGTTCTTTAAGGTGTAGTGGAAAGCCTCCAGCTGCTCGTTCGCAGCCGTGCTCTGGATGATGCTCTTCAGGAGCCAGTCCAGAGCGGAATCTTCCCGGTAATCCGCCTCCGCGTAATACTTGATGCGGTTCTCCCGCAGCATTTTGTAGACCTTCCGCTTGCCGCTCTCCGGGGCATAGACGCCTATCGAATGGCCGCCGTAGGCATTGACCAGCCGCATGCAGGGCACGTCCGTATCGGAATCGCCGATATAGACCATATTGCGGAAAGGGACCCGCCGCTCTTCCTGCGGGAAATTGTCGTTGACGGCGGGATCGTTCACGTCCAGTACGCCCTTCTCGATGCGGAAGAGGAACTGCGTTTTATTGGTATAGTTGACCGCCATGGCCGGCCAGACGGCCTCGTCCTTTTCATTGAAGTAAAAGGAGCTGGCGTAGATCTCGGTAAAGGCCCCTTTCTTGGCCATCTCGGTCCCTTCGATCATCTCCTTGATGCCCGAGGAAATAATATAGTGCTCCACGATGACGCCCTGCTGGCGGCCGTACTCGCGGATGCGCTCGAACCACTCGGCGACGCCGGGGAAAAGCTGCACGCGGGCGCCGTAATCCATCAGGACCTGCCGGGTGAGCGCGAATTTGCCGCGGGATTCCTCCAGCATCATCAGCATATAGGCCAGATTCGCGTCCATGTCGTTGTCCCGGGCCAGGCGCGTCGTGCCTTTCCAGAAATCCGCTACCGACCAGCCGACCTCCTGGATGAAGCCCTGCGCCTGCATATCGTCCGGGGAAAGCGTATGATCGAAGTCATAGCAGATCGCCAGGACCGGTTTGTCTTCCTTGGTTTTTCTCTCAAAAAAGCCTGCCATAAAAGCTCCTTTACGGGCTCAGTCTGCCGTATAGCGGGGTTTTCCCGTTTTGATCTCCTCCAGATATGCCTGATAGTCCGGCAGCTGCTTCATCAGCTCCGGCTGATCCTCCCAGGTCTCTCCCCAGGGCCTTAAGTAGAGCTCGCCGCCGATGCTGCCGCCGCTGACCGCCTGCGTCAGCCCCATGCAGACCAGCTGCCGCGTTTCGTCCCAGGCGGCCGAATAGCCTTCTATCGTCACGGAAAACGGCTCGATCAGCCCCTCCGTCAGGATCAGGGTCCTGTTTTCCCCACAGCGGACCGTGCCGCTGAGCAGGCGTTCCGCAAAGTTTTTGGCGGGATCGTAGGCGATCAGGGTCCCGGTGCCGTCCTCCCGCATGGAGAGCGTCACGTAGACCGTATAGCAGGTGCCGCGCATCAGGAAGTACAGGCCGCTGCAGTCGTTGTTCAGGCGGACCAGGCCGTACCAGGTCCCCTGCCAGAAGGCGGCGTCCTCCGCGGCCGGAGACAGCGGCTGCGCCGTGCTTTCCTCCGGGGGCGCGCTTTCCGTGACCGGCTCCGTCGCCGGCTCGGTCGGATCGGTCTCCGCAGGCTTCGCGGGCCGGTTTGCCTCATAATACGTCCGGGCTTTCTCCTGGCTGTCAAAAAATACGTAGCGGTCCCCGCCGGCGTCCTGCAGCGTCAGGCAGCCTTTTTCGGCGCTGCCGGTAAAGGACCCGCTGGGCGTTCTCAGCTCGATCCGGCCGTCCGGCAGGATCTCGTAATCTCCCTCTTCGGAGTACAGATATCCCTCGTAAGTCATCTGCCAGTCCGGCAGCAGGCTGATGCGCACCGAGCCCGGCCGGCCGATATCCACGGCCTTGCCAAAAGACGTCGCCCAGGCCAGATAGTAATCGCCTTCCAGGCCGCTGTACGTCGGAACGTAGGGCCGGGGCACGTAGGGATGCGCCTTGTGGAAGAGATCCGCCTCGTCCTTCTCCCGGAACCAGTACAGCGTCTCCTCTCCGTCCTTCCCGCTCAGGCAGCCGTTCTCATAGCGGAAAGCCGCCGTCCCCTCCGCCTGCTGCAGCAGGACGGACGAGCCCTTCGCGTCCCAGGACAGAAGCGAGAGCTTCCCCTTTTCAAAAAGCAGCGCCTCGTTCTCCGGCATCAGCCAGAGCGTGACGTCCTCCGTCTTTTCCACGCGGTTGTCGTCCCCTTCGAGGCGGCCGGCCAGATAGTACTTTCCTTCGTATTCGGCCAGCGGATCCGCCACATAAGCGTCCGCGTCCGCCTGCCACAGGTCCCGGGCCTCCTTCAGGCCGCGGATATAGACGGCGTCTCCGATCTCGACCCGGTCCTCCGTGACTTTGCCCGTCAGTATCTGATCCTTCAGACGCAGCGTGATCCGCCTTCCGTCCGCTTCCCAGCTGCCCTCTTCTTCTTCTCCCTTAACGGTTCTGACAAGTCCGCCGCCGACTTTGAGACGGAGCGTCGTGTCCAGCACGTCCTCGACGGTGTTTTTGCCCTTCTTGTCCGGCAGCAGGGCCAGATAGTACCTGCCGCTGACGGGTTTTTCAGACGCGGAAAGGCTCCCGCAGGCACAAAGCCCCAGGAGCAGGAAGAGACTTATCAGAAGCAGAACTGTTTTTTTCACGTTTTAACCCTGCGGAGCCTCCCGGCGGGAAGGACAGTCCGCAACGAAGCAGGTCCGGCAGCGGCTGGTCTTGACCTCATCCGGATGAAAGCCGATCCCGGTGATCCGAGTGGTGGTAAATGCGTTTTCTTCCACGCCTTCCCAGCGGAAGGGATAGTGGGCCGTAAGGACCGCCCCGTTTTTTTCGAAAATCTTCTCTTTATAGTCCAGATAGGATTCCACCAGCGCGTCCAGCCGTTCGGCGGCGAGCCCCTGATACAGGATGTCCTTTTCCGGTTCGTCGTGGCTTTCCGCCAGTTCCCGGAATGCTTCTCCCAGCGTGGCTGTGAAGACGATGACGGAGTCGCAGCCGGACAGTGCCTCTTTCAGGACCGGTTCCGTGACCAGATCCATCGGGCGGGGCCGCTCGGTGATATGATATTCAAGGAGATAGCCACCGTCGCGGATGACTTCTTCGACGAGTTTCAATTCGTCCGGAGACGGGTTACGCATCGCGCTGCGGCGCAGAACTTCGTCTTTTCGGATCGGATAGATTCGGAAGGGAAGGGACATGGGGAGCCTCCTTTCAATGCTGCTTTGTATTGTAGCATTTTCATAAATCCTTGGCAAGAGGAGGACAATCCTCGCCTCGCACCCGGACGAAAACTTTCGAGAACGCGTCTCCTCGCCTCGCGCCCGGACGAAATCTTTCGAGAACGCGTGCTCCGCCTCGTGCCCGGACGAAAACTTTTCTCACTAGTCGCTACGCCAAATCGTTCGAAAAGTATTGTCCGGCTCGCTCGGCTCTTTTAACCGGATCAGATTATTGGTGCGGCCCGCAGCCTCTCTCTCCGGCTGCGTTATTATTTCCTTCCGCCCCCGGGGCCCCAGCCGCCCTGGCCGCCCTTGGAGCCGCTGCCGCCGCTTCCGGCGGACTGACCGCTCTGCGTCCAGTTATAAATGCTGCTGCCGTCCCGGTTTAAGCTGTAGGAGTCGCCCTGGCTGAAGGTATCGGAGGCGATCCATCCGTTTGAATAATTCCCGCTCAGCGTGAAGCTGATCAGGGTCCGCGATCCGTCCGTCACCGTAAAGAGTATAGTCCCTGTTTTTGAATTTCCTGTGATGACAAAGAAAAAATTACCAGCGATTCTCTACATATTCGCAGAAAGCGTACATATCTTTGATCTCCAGCACCTTTCCGTCGTCCAGCGTCGCCGTCCCGCTCCAGAGCCCGTGGACCTGATGCGAATGCATGCGCATCACCCCGATATTGAGGTCCGAATGATGGTCGTAGAACGGCTCCATCTTCAGGTCAAAACGACCATCCCGGGAGATGAACTTCCAGGTCTTCTCGTAGCCGTCCGGCTTCGGGAAGGTCTCCACGTCCACCGGCCCGATCTTGTGTGCCTTCCCGTCATAGAACAGGCAGGTCTCGGTCGCGTGGGACTCGTTGCCGATGCCCCAGGTGATCTCGAAGCCGAAGAGATGCTTCGAGCCGTCCTCTTCCGTCAGCCAGACGGACCCGTTCCCCCAGTACCAGACCAGGCGGTAGGGCGTGCACACGCGGCCCCAGTCCAGCACGCAGAAAGTATCCTCCTTCGAGAAATGCTGCTCCAGGCCCGGCGCTTTGAAAACGCCTTCGCAGGGCAGGCAGTTCTGTTTGGTCGTCATGAAATAGCGGTCCGGAAATCCGTCGAAGGGCAGCACCGTCGTGATATTCTCCTGCCCGGGCAGGATGTCCATGGTAAAGTCCGCCTCTACCTCTCCCATTTCAAAGTGCAGATGCCGGCCCGTTTCCCGCGTATCGGCGATGAACGCCGCCTTTCCGACCTTGAATTTCACGTAGTTCGGCTCGTCGCCCCGCTCCGGCAGCACGTATTTGTTTGCCCCGCCCAGGAAAGGCGACATCGCATTCGCCAGGATCTTGTGGTTCTTCAGATCCACCAGCATCGCGGAAGCGTAGCCTCCCAGCGAGATGTTCGCGAAATTCAGCTGCACCATATAACTGCCGTTCGAGATCTGATAAAAATCCCACTCCTTGCGGCGCATTTTGTGCTTCACCCGGCTGCGGTCATATTGAAAAAGACCGCGCCGGGCCCAGCCGGCCGCCTGCAACGTTCCGTCTTTCCCCAGGAGCGGCGTGGGCTCCGTATACTCTTTCTGTTCGCCCGGCTGATCCCATTCCTGCCAGCCTCTATAGGTTTTTTCCATGATCCGTCCTTTCCGATTGGCGCTTTTCCGTTCCGAGACGGCAGCCGATCCCGATCCTTTTTATCCATTATACAGGGAACAGGCTGTGTTTTCAATCCGCAGCCGCGGCAATCGCAGATTATCTCAAGAATATAAAGATCCCGACAAACGACCGGTTTGTCGGGATAAACAGCCTTTTGCTATCTTCTTGTCCTCCCCCGCGACAGGCGGGGGAGGGTGCCTGCAAAGCAGGCGGGAGGGGACGGCTTGCTGCCGCTTACTCCAGGTATCCTTCTCTCGCCTTCACGCCGAAGCGCTTCTCCAGCAGATGCATCTGCTCGTCGGTGATGGTGTTCACGAGCGGCAGGTGGGCGATCTTCATGTAGATCTCGGCCGCCTTCTCCGCGGTCTCGATCAGCCCGAAGGTCTCGTCCAGATCTTTTCCGTCCCTGTTTGAAGCGCTCGTGCGCCGCGAACAGGTCCGCCGTACCCATTTCTTTCAGCTCCTCAAGGCTCCGGCAGCCCGCCGCTTCCTGAAACGCCTCCCAGTAGGGGTGCGTTTCGGCCGCCGGCTTCGGCAGGGCAAAACGGGGAAACAGGCCCGCGCCGGACATCATGAGGGCGCGCCTGAACAGCCCCCGGTTCGCTTCATTTAAGCACATATACTGGATGGAGATCGCGCCGGCGCTCTGGCCCATCAGCGTGATATTTTCCGGGTCCCCGCCGAAAGCCGCGATATGCTTTCGGACCCAGCGCAGAGCGGTCAGCTGGTCGTCCAGGCCGAAGTTGCCGTCCCGGCCGAATTCTTTCTGGATCTCTTCATGCGCCAGATACCCCAGCGGTCCCACGCGGTAATTGGCAAAGACCGTCACGATGCCGCGCTTCGCCAGGCCGTACCCGCGGAAGGGCTCCTCCGCGTTGCAGCCCGAATTGAAGCCGCCGCCGTAAAAATACAGAATGACGGGGCAGTTTTCCGCCTGCTCCGGCGCGTAGATATTCAGATTCAGGCAGTTTTCGTCGTAGACAAAGTCCAGCCCTTCCCGGAATTCGCGAAAATAAAAGAGGCGCTCGGGATTGTCCAGATGCGGGAACCAGGCGCGGTACTGCGGGCAGGCCGGACCGAACCGCGTGGCGTCCAGCGTTCCCTCCCAGGCATCGACCGGCTGCGCATAGGCGAAGCGCTCCGCCTTCGCGAAGGGGATCCCCAGGAACGTCTCCACGCCATTTTCCATTAGACCGCGGACAGGACCGGACAGCGTTGTTTTTATGAATTCGTTTTCCATGCTTTTTCCTTTTCCTGCATTATCCGGTACTTTCTCGGCGAGCTTCCGAAGCGCGCCGCAAAGATCCGGTGGAAATAGCTGATATTTTCATAGCCCACGGACAGGGCGATCTCATCCACATGTTTTTCCGTGTTCCGCAGCAGCCAGGCCGCCTGGCTCAGGCGCTTTTCCTGCAGCAGTTCCGTATAATTCTTCCCCGTCGTCTGCCGGATCAGGCGGGACAGATACGGCAGCTCGTAGTGGAGCTGTCCGGCGATCCCGGTCAGGCTCCCATCGGCATAATGCTCCTCGATAGAACGCAGCACGGACAGGACCGCGTTCTGCTCCGGCGTCTCAAACTGCAGGGCGTCGGTATGATTTAAAAGCTGCGCGAACAGAAGGCCCATCGTGCTCTGCAGGATGCCGCGCCGGTTCGGGACCTCCTCCGTCAGCGTATAGAGCAGGTTTTCAATCAGGTTCTGGATCGGCAGCACGTCGGAGACGTGAAACAGCAGATACCCGGCTTCCGTTTCTCCCGTCAGGCAGCTCACGATAAAGCGCCTGAGAGGCGTTTCCTCTTCGCCTAAAAACGGCAGCGTTCCGGAGAAAAAGGCCGGCCGCACGATGAAATTCACGGCCACGTCGCCCTCTCCCGCCGCCTCGATGGACTGCCGCGCATGCTGGCCCAGCATCAGCAGCTCGCCGGCCTGAAGAAGGATCGGCGTCCCGTTGATGACGTGCCGCGTCTCACCCGCGCACATGTAGACCATCTCCACGTAATCGTGCGTGTGTTCCGGGAAGGCCGTAAAGCGCGTGTGCGGACGGATCGTGATGATCCGCCCGGCAGGCAGCAGCTTATCGCCGGAGATCACGTCCCGCGTCCCGTCCATGTACAGGCTCCGGTCGATCTGCGTCTCCCCGGCCAGGATGCGGCTCTCCTCCTGCGTCACAGCCGATAACTTTTCCAGCAGTGATCTGTTCAAATCCGTTTCCTCTCAGGAAAGAAGGGCGCTGCAGAAGGCGTCGATCTGCGCCTCCTTGTCCGGCGCGGGCTTGGCCTTCGGATCGATAAAGACGGCCGTCGCCTCAAACGCGTCGATTTCCAGACTTTTCGCCAGTTTCGCCAGCGCCTTTTCCGCCCCGGCTCCGCTCTGGCAGGCAAAGGCCGCAAAACGCTTGCCCTTTAAGGCCTCCGCATTGTCCCGGATGAAGGTCCGGAGCGGCGGCGTGTAGTTCGAGGCCCAGACCGGAAATCCGAAGATGATCCGGTCGTACTCGGCCAGGTTTAGCTGATAGTCTTCCAGCGCCGGCGTTTCCGCCATCACGGCGCTCTTTCCGCCCCAGAAAAACTTGGCGAAGCCCTTATCGTGATACGCTTTTTTCGGGACCAGGCGCAGCGTATCCGCGCCGGTCCTGCTCTTTATCCGTTCCGCCGCGTAGGCGGTGTTTCCCTCCAGAGAATAAAATACGATCAGATCTTTCATGTTTCTTAAGCTCCCCGTTCCTGTTTATCTCCTCACGGTATCTTTTCAATGATCAGTTCTGCCGAGCCTGCCTCCAGCGAATCGTATTCGCCGTAGTGGATATGGCTGCCCGGCGCTTCCTCCGCCAGAGCCGTAAGCTGCGCGGCCAGGGAAAGCAGGCCCTCCCGGTTGGCGGAGATCAGCGCTTCGTTTCCCTCCGTGCGCACCCGGATCTCAAAACCGTCGGTCCATTCGATCAGCATCGTCTTTCCTCCTCTTCGGCGCGGCGCGGCCGTTTCTTCTTTCCCGCGGCCGGCAGTTCGTCGGCCATGGCATCCAGCAGCGCCTGCAGGAACGCCCGGTTCTCGACGTCCTCTACGAGCAGCATTTCCTTCGCGCCTTCATACGGCAGCTCGCGCTCCGCGTCCGGCATCTTCTCCAGGGCGGCTTTCGTCGCCTTCACAAGCAGGCGGTCGTCGTAGATCCCGCCCACGATCCTGCCGCGGACGTAAAGGATATACTCTCCCATCATCGCCCGCCATGATACCTCGTCCAGCCCGGAAAGCTGCTCCAGGATAAAATCCAGATATTCCCTGCTCGAGGCCATCTTCCGCTCCTTTCACGTCCGTCTGGCTTTGGCGGTAAAGTCGGATACCGTGATCCGGATCACCGCGACCTTCGCCGCCATGCTGCCGTCCATGTCGAAGGCCCTTCCCGTCTGATGCGCCATCAGCAGCTTCAGGCCCTTTATTTTCTCCTGCTCATCCGTCAGCAGCTCCGCGGTTCCGCGTCCGATGACGGAGGCATACGCCGCCCCGTATTTGCAGGGGATCTCGCCGCCCGAGACGAGTTCGACGCCGCATTCCAGTTCCACGCAGACCTGCGGATTCTTGCGGATCAGGTCCAGCTTGTGTCCTTCTTTCGCGCTGTGGAGGTAAAAGATCAGACTGCCTGCCGCATATTCATAGCCGTAATGCAGCGGGACCACGTACGGGTATCCCGCATCCAGAAGGCCGAGATGCAGGACCTTCGTTTTCTCTACGATGCTCAAAATCTCTTCCGTATCCGTGACTTCACGGTCTTTTCTTCTCACGCGCTCCATATCGCGATCCTCTCCTCTCCGAAACGTCCGGGCGTTCAGTCTTCAAACCCGAAAAACCTCTTCAGGCCGGGCTTCTGGTTCAGCATTTCCGCCGTGAAGCCGTAGTGAGCGGCCGAGGCCAGTGTTACCACGCGCTCCAGGAATTCCCCGTAGGTCAGGTCGAACCACTCCTCCGGGATCTCGCGGTGTATCGTGCCGCCGTCGTTGTGGCCGCCGCCCCACCACCAGGCTTCGTCCAGCTCCGCCTCATAGGTGCCGTCGTCCATCTTGTTGAAAGCGTACCAGGAAGCCCACTCGCGCATGCCCGTCGGCGTTTTCGAGCCTTCGTGATGCGGCGCATCATGGGGCAGCGGCGAGTAGTCCGGCTCGCCTTTTGCGGCGCTGCGCCGGTAGACGGAGTAACGCTTCGCGGTCGCTTTTGGCTCCCTCTCCATGCGCAGCGGGCCGTCCTCGTAGATGATCCGCTTCCGGCCTGGCACTCGCTTTTCGTCGTTGATCAGTCCGGAGAACAGCCTGATCGTGTCCGTCTCCTTTATTTCACGCTCAAGGCCCAGTTCCTTCAGCTCTTTTTCGATGTCCCAGGGACAGCCCCAGGCCGGGCTGTAGCTGACGCAGCCGTTCGTGTAAACGTAGTAGTATCCGATGATCTTTCCGTTATAGCTAACGCTGTATTCGTCCTTGATATAGCTCATGGTGCCTCCCGAAGCCGTGATCAGGTATTGTATTTTCTCCCCGCCGTGATCAGCAGGGCCAGGCCGGCGATGAAGGCGGCGGCAAAGCACAGGAAGCTGGCCGCCGACTCCGTGATGCCGAGCAGCAGGGCGGTGATCAGCAGCCCGATCCCGATGACGAGGATGCCGATGCCGGAAAGCGTGCAAAAAGCCTTCCGGTTTTCCGGGGCGACTTTATCCGTATGATAGTCGTGCAGGAGCGTGATCTTTTCCTTCTTCCAGATCAGCCAGCCGAAAACGGCCAGCAGGGCGCCGACCGCGCCGGTCACGCTCACGCCGATGATTTTGCCGATCATGATCCTACTCTTCCTTTCTGCCGCTTTTGCCGTGCCGTCCGGAGCCGTCAGACCCCGTAGCGGTATTCCCTTTCGTCCTTCTCGCTGGGCGTTAAGCCGAAGGCGCTGATGACCCGGTCCGCGACCTCGTCCGGGGACAGGTCCGTATTGTCGATCTTCAGGTGGTGTTCAAACCAGACCTCGCCCTCTTCGCTGTTCAGGCGGTGATCGCGCGCATCTTCCAGCAGATTCCTCCGGCTCCAGGCAACGTCCCGCTTGGAAGCTTTGCGCTCCATCCGGTGCGGCGTCTCGTTCCGGGCCAGCCGGGCCTCAAGGTCCGCGCTCAGTTCAACAAAATAAAAGCTGCCGCCCCCGTTTACAAAGAGGTCGTGCAGCTTGGTCAGATAGTCCCGTTCTTCCTGCATTTCAAAGGCGCAGACGTAGGTGAAGATCAGATCGACGCCGTGTTTGACCGCCAGTTCAAAAGCCTTCTCGCGGAAGGCCGCGTTGAATTCCTTCTGCGCCGGCGTGCCGAAGCCGAAGATCTTGTCCGACATCTCGATGCTGTCATGATTCATCATCATGTTCCAGCGAAGCTTATCCCGTAAGGCTTCCGCCACCGTCATTTTTCCGACGGCCTGCGGCCCGCAGACCACGATCAGGTCAGCCATGTCCGTCTTCTCCTCTCCTGCAGGAAGTGCTGAAAGGATTATAGCACAGGACGGCAGGAAGCGGAAGGGGTGTATTCGGGCGCACCCGGCAGAATCTCTTCACTCCGTAAAGACGTGCTCTCCCGCCCCGACGGTCTTTTCGGCTCCGCCGGGCAGGCGGATCTCCGCCGTGCAGTTGGCCGGAACGGTGACGGTGTAAACGGTCTTCCGCACCTGGCCGTTCTCATCCGGTTCGCGCTCCCAGCGGCTTTCGATGCGCCCGAAGACGCTCGTGTAGCCGGCTCCGGCGTGTGTAAAGGTTCCGCCGGGCTGCGGCGCCACGGTGAAGTGATTCTCCCCGTCCACGCGGATGCCGCACATGACCTGGAACAGCCACTCGATGACCGCCCCTTTGGAATAGTGGTTCAGGCTGCCGATGCCGCCGCTCGTCGAATCCGGTCCTTCCCAGGCTTCCCAGACCGTGGTCGCGCCGTTCTTCGGCATGGAGAGCCAGCCGGGGATCTCCTCGTTTTCCAGCAGCTTATAGGCAGCTTCGGTATCGTAGGAGGCCAGCACGTAGAGGATGAGCGGCGTGGATAAGAAGCCCGTGCCGAGCCGCCAGCCGTAATGCTCCAGCGCTTCGATCAGCCGCTTCTTCGCGTATGCCGTGTCCTTTTCATCCAGCAGGCCCAGATACAGCGGCCGCACCAGACGGGCCTGCCGGTCGGTATCCAGCGGATACTTGTCGGTATGCACCAGCTCACGGTAGGCGTCCCGGCAGCCGTCGGCGTACGACTGGAACTCCTTCGCATCCGCTTCATGGCCGAGCCGCCGGGCGATCTGCGCCATCAAGCCCAGGATCCAGCTCGTGTAAGCCGTCGAAACTTCCGGATGCGGGGCGACGAAATCCTGCCAGTGGAAGCCGCCGTCCACGTCGGCCGGCTCCGCCCACTCGCCGTAGCTCTGCCCGACGTTCACAAAGTACTTCTTTCCCTCGGGTGACAGCTTCACTTTTTCGGCAAAGATCGGCATCTTTTTCCCGCAGCGCTTTTCCATGAAGCGGGCATAGCGCGCCATGCCGTCGTAATATTCCTCCAGGATCGCTTCATCCTGGTAGATCCCGGCGTAGCGCCAGGGGATGAGCACGCCCACGTCCGACCAGCCGACCGAACCGTTCATGGTCCACATGTAGAAGTCCACCCCGCCGTCCGGCGCGATATGCGGCAGGCGGCCGTCTTTCTTCTGCCAGTCGTAGACGTCGTGCAGATATTTGCGCGCAAACGGCGCAAAATCGAAGAGGTAGGCCGCGCTCGTGAAGAAAAGCTGCGCGAGCAGTTACGTCTCCGTTCCGTACTGGTTTTTGCGTCCCCAGGCGCCGCAGGAGCCGCGGTACCAGCCGTCGGCGATCTGCACTGTCAGCTCGTTCTCGCCTTCCCGAAGCAACTCGGTCACGTCGTAGGTCTGATACTGCACGCGGCGGCGGTAATCCGTGTAGCCGGGCGCCATCACGAAATTGCCGACCTTTTTCCGCCCAGGCGCGCCTCATACAGGCCGCAGGCGGTGATATAGAGCCGTGCGCGCTTCACGGGCTTTGCCGCCGTGAAAACCTTCCGGAAACAGTCCGCGGGATAGCGTTCCTTCTTATTCACGCTGTAATTTCCCGTGATCCACTTCGCAGTCCAGTCGGTCTTCTGCAGGAGCCCCATCTCAAAAAAGGCTTCGCTCCATTCGCCGGCCCCGCCGTTCTCGTCATAAAGGCGGACCTTCCAGTTTACGCGCTCCCGGGAAGCAAGGGGCTTCGGATATTCCGCGTGCATCGCATCGCTTTCCGCCCGGCCGCTTTCCCAGAGGACCGCACCGTCCGCGTTTAAGGCGATGATCTCATACGCCGTCTGCTTGATGCCGCCTTCGCAGTTCCACATGAGGCGGGGATGCCGGATATCGATGCCCAGCGGGTCAAAGAGATGCTCTGTTTTTAAGCGGATAGCTTTCATGCATTATTCTCCTCTTTGCCTGCCGCCCTTCTGACCGCGGCCTCTCCGTTCAGCTTCTTCGCCATGCGGATGACGCGGGCGGCGTTGATCTCCAGCTGGCGGCGGCTCAGGCTGCCGTCCTTCAGACCCTTCAGCATGGCTATTAAATCGCCCTTGCCGCCCGGCATCACCAGATCGCCGCCGGCGTCCGCGATCTTCGCCGCGTTCGGGACGGCATACTTCTTCTTGCCGAAGTTCAGAGCCCCGATGATCCAGTCGGTCATCACGATGCCCTGAAAGCCGAATTCGGCACGCAGGACGTCCTCGGTCAGATCGCGCCGTTCGGAGGTGTGAACGCCGTTTAAGAGGTTGTAGGAGGTCATCAGCGCATGCGGCTGGCTCTCCTTCACCGCGATCTCAAAGCCCTTGAGATAGATCTCGCGCATGGCCCGCTCGCTCACCAGTGAGTTGTTGCCGTAGCGGTTGGTCTCCTGGTTGTTCGCGGCAAAATGCTTGACCGTGGTCCCGCAGCCGGGATGCTTCTGCACGCCGTTTGTAACGGCGGCGGCGAAACGCCCGGAGATCAGGGGATCCTCCGAGAAATATTCAAAATTGCGGCCGCAGCGGATATTCCGGTGGATATTCAGGGCCGGGGCCAGCCAGAGATGCACGCCGAAGCGCTCCATCTCGTCGCCGACGAGATCCCCGCACTGCTCCGCGAAAGCCAGGTTCCAGCTCTGGGCCAGGGCCGTGCCGATCGGGATCGCGCTGCAGTACTGTTCGAAGATCTCGCCCTTCACCTTGCCGCCGCTCATGAAGTGCCGGATGAAGAAGGCGGAAGGCGCGGGCATCAGCTCGATGACGCTTTCCGGCATCGTCTCACCGACGGCGTGCGCGCCGTTTTCATCCCGGGTATACTGACGGGACAGGCGCAGGCCGGCGGGGCCGTCCGCCATGATCAGGCCCGGAATTTCCTTCTCCGCAAAACGCACCGTTTCGCCCGCGGCGCCGGCGACGGAACTCGAGGCCTCGCCGACCGCGCTCACGGCGCCCTTCCGGCCGAACGCGCCGATATTCAGGAGGCAGAGCTCCTCATCGCTTAACGATGCGGCCAGCGGATCCGTCTCCTCCGGAAGGGCGTAATCAACGTTCTCAATCTGGAAGACGGCTGCATAGACCGGAAGGACCGGCACGCCTTCCGGCGTCCCCGCAGGCTGCCGCTCCGGCTTCCAGTCGGCAAAGTCCGGCTTTCCGAGGCAGTTTTTGCCCTGCCGGATGATCGCTTCCCCGTGCAGGCGGACCCGTGCGGCCGCCTTCGTATCCCGGCTGGAGGTGCCGAGCCGCAGGATATACTCGCCGGCTTCCAGGATCCAGGCCGCGCGCTCCGCGTCGTAGGAAGCCAGGTCGCGCAGGTCGAAGGAAAGCGTCAGCTGCTGCTCTTCGCCGGGTCCAAGTTCCTCCGTCTTGGCGAAGGCCGCCAGCACCTGATAAGGCTTATCCAGCCTGCCTTCCGGCTGCGAGACGTACAGCTGCACGACTTCTTTCCCGCTGCGGGAGCCGGTATTTTTCACGGATGCGCCGACGCAGATCCGCCCGGCTTCCTCGGTGACTGTCCCGGCCGTCACTTCGAAGGAGGTATAGCTGAGTCCGTAGCCGAAGGGAAACAGCGGCTCCCTGCCCACGCTGTCGAAATAGCGGTAGCCGACGTAGATGCCTTCCCGGTAACGGGTATCGTAGCGGTCGCCGAAATCGCCGACGGCCGGATACTCTTCCCAGGCCGTCCAGGTCGTCGTCAGCTTGCCGGACGGCGTGCTCTTGCCGAGAAGGATATCCGCCAGGATGTTCCCGGTCTCGCCGCCCAGCTGGCTGAGCAGAAGGACGTTCTTTACGCTCATGACCGGCGTCAGATCGACGGGGCCGCCTACGTTCAGCACCAGCAGGAAACGCGCATACTGCTTCTCCAGCCGCAGGATCTGACGGATCTCCGTCCCCGTCAGCAGGATATCGCCCGCCACGGGCTGGCGGTCCGAGCCTTCGCCCGAGATGCGGGACAGGACGTACACGGCGGTATCGCCCGTTCCGTCCAGAGGCAGATCGTATTCCGGCTCCGGCATCACGGCGCCCATGCAGTCGATGACGGCCAGCGTGCCGCGCTTTAAGGCCGCGCGCTTCAGGTCTTTGATGAATCGTTTTCGGGCTTCCGCCCGGATCTCATCGTAGCGGTCCATCCAGGTCTTGGTGCTGAGGGTAAAGCCGGCGGCTTCCAGCCCGTCTTCCGCCGTGACGTAAAAGCGGGAATTCACTTCGCCGGAGCCCGTGCCGCCTTTGACGGTGCGGCGGGCGCCGCTGCCGTAGAGGGCCAGTTCGCAGGGAGCGTCCAGCGGGAAGCTTCCGTCGCTCTTTAACAGCACCGCGCATTCCGCGCCTCGGCGCCGCAGGATCTCATTGTGTTCTCTTTCGTAGTCGTACATTTCTTTTACGCCCCTTCAATCACTCGGCTTTTGATTCTTGGAATGCGTTTTTTGGGAAAACTGGTCATTAATCGCTCATATGAGTACGTTCTCTTTGTATTTCAGGCGCTATGCACCAGTCTGTATTCCACCGGACTCATATAACCTAAGCAGGAATGCATACGTTTTCTGTTGTAGAATATCTCTACGTATTCGAAGAAATCCCACTTGTTTATTTTTTATTGTAGCATAGTTTTTGACGTAAATACACTCTTTCTTTGCCATGGCAAAGAAACTTACTGGAACAGGCGTTATCATAGGGACATCTCTCGCGGCTTATGCTTTAGGCTAAGTGGCCGTACGCCGCGCGGGGGTAGACCCGCACTGTATGGAGACTTAAAATCCATGCCTCTTCCTATTGGGCAAGTGGCGCGCCCCCTCCTAATAGGAGTCAAAACTATCTGGCCTTTTGGCGAGGGTTTACAGACCGCCTCACCTCCATAGTGGTATATAAGGGGTTGATCACATCAACCGGGAGCGATCCGGCATTTCTGCCTTAAAAGGTAATGTCCTACTGATTAGGCGATGGTACGGTATAGAATCATGACCACCAGCTAAGCTGGTGGTTTGTTCTGCGGCTATAAGCCTTTGGTACCAGCCGGCTCTAAAGAGCCATTGAAGATCTGCCAATCGCACCATTGCCACAGGCAGGCCCCCTTCGCGGGGGCCTTCTCTTATGCCTTTCCTACCGGCTCACCCGTAAACGGGTCTATATACTCCTTGAGTGACATTTGATCGTATTCCAGATCTTCCTTGAGTTGATTTCGGACATATTCCTCTATCTTCTTCGCATTTTTCCCTACTGTATCTACATAGTATCCTCGACACCAGAAATGCCTGTTCCCGTACTTATATTTCAGATTCGCGTGTCGCTCGAATACCATGAGAGAACTTTTTCCCTTTAAATATCCCATCACTTCCGATACACTGTACTTGGGCGGTATGCTGATGAGCATATGCACATCGTCCGGGCAGCATTCTCCGGCTATAATTTCTACCCCTTTCCTCTTGCATAGCTCTTTGAAGATATGGATGATATCCTCTCTTATCTTTTTGTAGATGATTTTTCTACGATACTTCGGCGCAAATACAATATGATATTTGCATGTCCACATCGTATGTGCTAAACTACTGTTGTCCATTTGGGACCTCCTTTGCTGTTTTGGGCGGTTGGCAGACCACTTCCATTATAGCAAAGGAGGTCCTTTCTTGAAGCTGAAGCTTATTGGGAACACCCCTGCATAGCAGGGGGTTTTATTGGATGGCTATCCAACAACGAAAAGAGGACGGGACTCCATCCGGGTCCCGTCCTCTTTATTATTCAGAGGGATATCTTTTTGTCCGCTTACCGCCAGGTGCTTACCCTTCAATCAGAATCGTCTTCTTTTCCGGGATCTTCTTTTCTTCCTTCTTCGGCAGGATCAGCGTCAGTACGCCATGTTTGAAACTGGCTTTGACGTCCTCTTCGGTGACGTCCTCGCCTACGTAGAAGCTGCGCTGCATGGCACCGGCGTACCGCTCCTGACGGATCAGTTTGCCTTTCTTCTCCTCGTTCTTGTCAAGGCCTTTGGAGGCACTGACCGTAAGGATGCCATCATTCAAATCCACGGTGATCTCATCTTTTGCGAAGCCGGGCAGATCGATATCGACTTCATAGTGATCCTCGTGCTCCCGCACGTCGGTCCGCATCATACGGTTCGCATGGTGTCCGTAAAGCTTGCGCTCCGCGCGGTCCAGATCCCGCAGTTCCGGAAAACCGAACAGGTCGTCCACTAAACTCTCTCCAAAAATACTAGGTGTCAACATATCTTTTTCCTCCTTAACTCATTTTGTTTGAGCAAGGGGAAGGAGTGTTTGGATCTTTCGGGCCATCGGCCCCAGAGGTCTTCTCTTTTCCTCTGTTCGGCTCCGTTATAGCACCGTTGTTAGCACTTGTCAATAGTGAGTGCTAAAATCAATTGTGAACTTTCTGTTACGTCTCCGTTTCCGGCGACTTCCGCTTTCGGGGCGGATTGGGTACCGATCTGCCCTATGAGTACCTGAAGAAGGAACACGTCGGCGAAGAGAACGCTGTTTTCAGTAAGGAACTGGAACAGCGTTTTTCTTTATCCGGTCGTGCGCTGCGCCGGGTGATCAGCGCTCTCCGTAAGGAGGGCTGCCCTATCTGCAGCGGATGTACCGGCTATTATCTGGGCAAGTCCCGAAAAGATGCCGGGAAAACAGCTGGCTGGCTGAGTGAGATGGCCGGCGGCATTGCTGACTCCAGTAAGGCGATGGAACAGATTGCCAGCAAGCCGGAAGAACGAAAGATCATTATTATCATGGGGGGAATTGACGACATGGAAGAATGGGAAGATTTGTTCGCGGATAAAGCGGACCTGGCAGACAGACTGATTCGTTTCTTCGAGGAAAACGATTCGCATGTCCAGGAGCGTGCCATGAAAGAAAAAGTTGTTGAGGATGCGATGCAGGAAACGATGCAGATGCTGGACTCCGGATTGCTGATGCGGGCGCTACTGGACGTGCTGGACCGTGTTCAGAGGGAAGAATGCAATTACCTGAAGAGAAACAATTATCTGAAACTGAGGGATGATCTGCAGGATTTCTATGACAGGCAGGTGCAGATCAACTCTTATTAGGAGGCGAAGA
>JAEEGI010003888.1_pt1 | contig 35320 bp, 28 predicted proteins | sample 8958751 | NCBI WGS metagenome assembly JAEEGI01 (sample SAMN16246545, study PRJNA631951) | gut metagenome | biome: gut microbiome; feature: rumen; material: KS-attached | host: Bos | place: Iran: Karaj | collected 2018-10 | reverse complement strand
TTTTAATGGTACTCATAGTGCTTCCTCCCACCGATATTATATCCGCAAAAATGAGGAAATGCAAGCCGCTTATACATCAAAATAAGGAAAAACAATACTATAAAATTAATGTTATTGACCATCTGTAATAATGTTATTACAATGGCATTGCGATAAATTTTTAACATCGCGTCTAGCAATCATTTTCTTTTAAGGAGGAAAACATGGCAGAATTCAAACGCAAGGAAGGTTTGACACAAGCTGTTAAGACCTTCTACGGCGTTGGCGACGGCGGTTTCGTACTCATGTCCAACGTCGAAACATTCTACTTCATGAATTGTATGACCAACAGCCTCGGATTCACTCCGACTCAGGCCGGTGTCATCAACTCCGTATTCTCCATCGTGGACGCAGTCCTGTCCTGGGTATACGGCATGATCATGAATGGAACCAGACCTAAGAAGTATGGACGTTATCGTTCCTGGCTGGTACTCGTACCCTGGATCGTACCGTTCATCTTCGCATTCCAGTTCCTGCGTCTCTCGGAGAATCCGACAGTAGCAGGCGCTATCATCGCCATCGCGGCAATAGTATCCCACTTCATCTGGAACCTGGGCTACGTAGCTAACAACACGATGGTATCCGTAATAGGAAGAACCCCGGAAGAAAGAGGCGTCATTGCATCCGGCAAGGCCTTCTGGAACAACGTTGGTTCTCTTATCTTCTCCTATGCAGGACTTCCGTTCGCTACCCTGCTTGGTGGAATCGTAGGCGCTAAGAATCAGTTTGCTGCCTGCGCGTTCATCCTCGGTATCGTAATGGTACTCACCTATTTCGTACACTTCAAGCTGTCCGATGGATATGAAGCTCCCGAAGACGAAGCTACCATCCAGGCTAAGAAGCTTGCCGAGCAGAACAAGATGAGCGTCGGCCAGATGTTCGCAATGCTCTTCAAGAACCCCATCGTTCTCCTGATCATGCTTGCCGACCTTGCTAAGTGGTGCGTAAACTTCACCACCAAGGGCGCTGCTATCTACTATTGGAGAGATGCTGCTCACGCTCCCGGAATGCAGGCTACCTACGCGCTGCTCACCTCTATTGCAGGTATGGTCGGCGCTTACTGCGCAAGACTGCTTGTTAAGAAGATGGCTACCAAGAACTCCGTTCTTATCTCCCTCGGCGGAATGGCTATCTTCCTCCTGGGCAACTACTTCCTGTATGCTTCCCCGACAGCAGTAATGGTATGCATCACTCTGGCGTTCTTCTTCTATGGCATGGCTCTTGGTTCCTTCCCCGGACTCTATGCAGACACCATCGTAGTGCTCACTGCTAAGACCGGATCCAACCCGACCGGTTGGGTAAACGGACTCCAGAACGTTCCTCTGAAGGTTGGCGTATTCCTCCGCGGCGTCATCATCGCTGCCTGCCTCAATGCGGCCGGCTGGAAGGCTGACGTTGTCCTCGAAGGACAGGCTCGTCAGGGCATGACCATTGCGTTCGGTCTTGTACCGGCTATCTTCTGCATCGTCGGCTTCATACTCATCCTTGTCGGATACAAGTACAGCAGAGCAGACGTTGCAAAGGCTCAGGCTGAGATCGATGCAAGGATCGAAGGAAAGTAATAGCTAATTAATGTGCAGAGGCAATACGGAGTCCGTTCGTATTGCCTCTGTAATCTAAAAAGCATTATAATATTAGTACGATTGTATGGTTATACGCACAGGAGTATTAATAGAAAGGTAAAGAATCAATGCTTACAATCAGACAGAATTTCCTGGAAACTATCCACGGCGGTCACCCGGACAGATTCGTAAACTGCTACGAGTATCTGGGACTGGTAATGGGTTCTCCGTTCGGTAAGAGGAATCCCAACCCCAAGTACGGCGAGCACAACATCGTCAACGCGTGGGGCATCACCAAGTCCTGGCCGGAAGGCACCCCGGGCCCGTTCCCTGTACACACTCAGGATAAGATAGTCGTTCAGGACATCGAAAACTGGAGAGACTATGTAAAGGTCCCCAACGTCGTTTACGACGCCGAAGAGTGGGAGCCCTTCATAGAGGCAGCTGAAAAGATCGACAGGGAACAGCAGTTCGTGACCGGATACTTCGCTCCCGGCGTCTTCGAGCAGTGCCACTATCTCTGCGAGATCCAGAACACCATGATGTACTTCTACACCAACCCGGACGAGATGCACGAGATGATCGACATGATCACCCAGTTCGAGCTGGATTACGCGGCTGAGTTCTGCAAGTACGTACATCCGGAAGCCATGTTCCATCATGACGACTGGGGTTCCCAGATCTCCACGTTCATCTCCCCGGAGATGTTCAGAGAGTTCTATAAGCCGGCTTACGAGAAGATCTACGGATACTACAAGAGCCACGGCGTACAGCTGATAGTACATCACTCCGACTCCTATGCAGCCACGCTCGTTCCCGACATGATCGACATGGGCATCGACGTATGGCAGGGTGTCATGAACACCAACAACATTCCGGAGCTGATAAAGCAGTACGGCGGAAAGATCTCCTTCATGGGCGGTATCGACAGTGCTACTGTCGACTTCCCGGGCTGGACCAGAGAGATCATAAGGGAGCGTGTAAGAGAAGCCTGCGACGCATGCGGCAAGCTCTACTTCATCCCGTGCGCTTCTCAGGGTCTGCCGATGAGCACCTATCCCGGCGTTCAGGACGCTATTACGGAAGAGATCAACCTCTATTCCAAGGAAGTGTTCAAGTAGACCGCTTTTATCGAACCACCGAGGGCCGGACTGCGTCCGGCCCTCATTTACTTATTATCGGTGATTATGTATAATTAATGTACGTTTTCACGATTTACCGATCCGGATCATTAAGGAGACAGCATGTTCGACAGAATAACAGCATTTGTAACGATCGCCGCCGCCATAGCGGTATACTTTCTCACAAACTTCAGCATCTGGCCTGCCGTCATTGCGATCGTTGTGATCGCCCTTATCTCCAGAAGCCTTAAGATAATATTCCAGGATAAGCTGGACAAGAAATTCCCGCCGCTCAAAGTGTTCTTCCTCACCAAGGACGACCTGAGCCAGCAGTCCTCCAAGGGCATGCGGGTGATAGTCATCACCGAGGGTATCTTCTTCCACACCGAAACAGAAGCCGACAAGAATTACATCCTTGATTTCATAGACGATTACGTTCAGAAGTTCAGCGAGACCAGCAAGATCTTCAAGTACAGATACAGTTACGTTAAAAAGCACAACCTGCCCAGCCAGCCGGCTTACGCCGCGTGCAGAAACGCAAAGGCGGGTCTTAAGGCTGTCTACAGAAAGTGGTACGAAGATTCCGGAGCCAGCAAGTTCGGCGCAACAAAGGAAGACGTGGACAGCTTCATGGCGGACGACATCATGATCGATCCGCGCGACGGCAGCGAGCACCGCACCATGATCCAGTTCGTCTTCGACCCCAACCTCCCCATTCCGGACGAGAACTATCAGTAAAGGACAGCCGGCATCAAAGCATTCCTGCAAGCGCGGAAGGAACAGCCTTGAAAGCAATAGACATCAAAGACATAGAAGGCATAAGCATAGGCCAGACGGAGAACGCAGCAGCCGGTACCGGGTGTACGGTGATACTGTGCAAGGACGGCGCCTGCGCGGGGATAGACGTCCGCGGAGGAGGACCTGCTTCCCGGGATACGCGCATACTGGATCCCCTTATGGCGGCGCAGCAGATACACGCCGTAGTGCTTGCCGGAGGCAGCGCTTTCGGGCTGGGAGCCGCGGACGGTGTGATGCGCCTTCTGGAGGAGCGCGGAATTGGCTTCGACGTGGGAGTCACCAAGGTACCGCTGGTGCCCCAGTCTGACATCTTCGATCTTACCGCAGGCGACTCTAAGATAAGGCCGGACGCATCCATGGGATACGAGGCTGCAAGGCTCGCCATGGACGCTCCCAACTACCGCGACGGCAACTACGGAGCGGGATGCGGAGCCACAGTCGGAAAGGCTCTGGGCATGGAATGCTGCACCAAGACAGGCATAGGAAGCTGGGCGGTGCAGGCAGGCGATCTTAAGATAGGCGCCGTGGTGGTGCTTAACGCTCTGGGCGACGTGTTCGACTTCCGCAGCGGAAAGCAGATAGCGGGTCTTCTGTCGGAGGACAAGAGGTCCTTCCGCAGTTCTTCGGACGTCCTTAAGTCTTCCATAGACATCATAGATAACAGATACGCGGCGTTCGGCGGGGAAGAAACCGTAACTAATACCACGCTGGCCGTGGTCGTTACCAACGCGGAACTGTCCAAGGCGCAGCTCTGCAAGATCGCCGGCATGGCTCAGGACGGTTACGCAAGGTCCATCGCCCCGGTCCACAGCAGCGCGGACGGCGACAGCATATACGCGCTTTCGTGCGGCAGCGTCAAGGCGGATCAGGACGTGGTAGGCGTGCTTGCGGCGGAGGTCGTAAGCATGGCAATAATAAAGGCCGTGGAGAGCGCGGAGAGCGCCTACGGTTTCCCGGCGGCAAAGGATCTGTAAAAAGAACGAATGTTTACAAAGTCCCTCGCAGTATGATATAATCCGTTCAAAGGGGACGGATAAATGCGAGGGATAACTCATTTTTTGGCCGGAGCGGCCGCGGGGCTGTACTACTGCACCACGCTCCCGGAAACGGATGTAAAGACGCTCGGCATAATAACAGGCGTTTCGGCGGCGGCTTCGCTGCTTCCGGACATAGACATCCGCGGCAGCAAGGCCTCCAACAACGTAGGCAACGACCTGGTAAGCGTGGTAAGGCTGTTTACCTCGCACCGGGGCTTCTTCCACTCGCCGCTTTGCTGGGCGATAGTGGCTGCTGTCGTCTGGTATTTCTGCCCGCAGTACCTTACATTTATCATAGCGGGGCTTATCGGCGCCTTGTCGCACGTTGCTCTGGACATGTTCAACAAGAAAGGCGTGCCGCTCTTCTTCCCGTATCCTAAAAAGATCAGCCTAATGGACATCAAGTCCGGAGGGGGCGTAGACGCCATGCTCTCGGCTGTATTTCTTATACTGTGCATCTACCTTGCAGGCAAAAAGGCAGGCCTGCTGGAACTGTTGATAAACAGATAGGCGGCAGCGGAAAAAACGGGCCGTCACCGAAAAGGTGCAAGGATTTATGCATTTATATCCCCCCACGGGGCTTAAAATCTCCTCTTGCTCAAAGTAAAATGCTCAATGTGACATACGATCAGATCGTGCGCCGGTATTCCGGCCGGAGCATTCAAGAGGAGGTTTTGCATATGAAAAAGATAGTTTCTCTGCTGCTGGCAGTATTGCTGGTATTCGGCCTTGCTGCCTGCGGAAAGCCGGCGGACAACACCCCCGCGAACAACGGTTCGGAAGACGCGGCTCAGGCCCGCGTAGTAAAGGACATGTACGGCCGCGAGGTGGAGATCCCCGTCAAGATAGAAAAGATAATCTGCACCGGAAGCAACGCGCTGCGCATGGTCACCTACCTTCAGGGTACTGATCTGCTCTGCGGAATAGAATCCGCGGACCAGCAGTACGAAAAGTCCACCAAGCGCGACTATCCGTACGTATTCTACAACGAGTTCAAGGACCTGCCGGTAATAGGCAAGGGCGGCGGCACGGCCTACACAGCCGATCCGGAAGCCATCCTTAAGGTAATGCCGGACGTCATCCTTACTTGCTACGTTCAGGAAGCAGCCGAGCAGCTTGCCCGCGAGACAGGCATACCCGTGGTCAGCATCCGCACGCCAAGCGCCAACTTCATAGACGAGAACTGGTGCAATTCTCTTAAGCTTACAGCCGACATAATAGGAAGGCAGGAGCGCTGCGACGAGCTCCTTAAGTACATCGATGAGTGCAAGGACGATCTTAAGAAGCGCTCCGACGGAGTTCCCGACGCGGAAAAGCCCACGGTCTACACCGGAGCCGTAACGTTCTCCGGCGCTCACGGATTCGCGGGCACCTACGCCAACTTCGGACCGTTCCTGGCCATAAACGCCAAGAACGTCGCGGATGAAACGGGCAACAAGGCATCCTTCGAGGTCGACCTGGAGAAGGTCGCGGCGTGGGATCCGGACATCATCTTCCTGGATCCGGGCAACATGAACCTTGTAAACGACGAATACGCGGCCAAGCCGGATTTCTTCAATTCGCTGTCGGCCGTAAAGAACGGCAAGGTATACACAATGCCTTCGTTCAACAACTATTCCACTAACATCACTTACTGCATCATGGACGCCTACTTTGCCGGGACCGTGCTCTATCCGGAGCAGTTCAAGGACATAGACATGAAGACCAAGAGCGGCGAGATAATGAAGAAGTTCCTGGGCAGGGACTGGTACGATGCGATGCAGGCGGACGGTCTGTACTACGGGACCATAACGCTGGGACAGTAGACTTACGGTCACCGGGACCAAATCGTAAAGGATAAAGGATTCATACATGGACGGAACGGAGAGCCGCGAATTCCGGCCCTCGTATCAGAAGTACATATTCCGCAAGTGGATGACGCTGCTGGTGCTGCTCATCCTGCTCGTCTGCGCGGTGATAGCTTCCATATCGTCCGGCTCCTCGGGGCTTACGGTAGGGGAGATAGTCCGCGCGCTTTTCGGAAACGGCACCCGCCAGAGCACGGCAATAGTGTGGCAGATAAGGATGCCCCGCATAACCACGGGCATCATCGTAGGCGCCGCGCTTGCCATGGCAGGCTGCATAATGCAGAACGTGCTCCGCAACCCGCTGGCGTCCTCGTCCACGCTGGGCGTTTCGCAGGGTGCGTCTTTCGGCGCGGCGTTCGCCATAATAGTGCTGGACGCAGGATCGCAGGTAAACGCAAGCACTTCCGCGGCTTCCGCGGTATCCATAACCAACCCGTACGTGGTAACGATCTGCGCGTTCATAGGAGGATTCATAACCACCCTGGTAATACTCGGATTGTCAAGGATCGTGCATGTTTCGCCGGCCACGATGATACTCTCCGGCGTTGCGCTTAGCTCGCTGTTCAGCGGAGCCACGGCAATAGTGCAGTACTTCGCGGACGACGTAAAGGTGGCCTCCGTGGTCTACTGGACCTTCGGAGATCTGGGCAGAGCAAGCTGGAGGGAGATAGCGCTTATAGCGGCCGTAACCTTCCTGGCTTTCCTGTTCTTCATATTCAACCGCTGGAACTTCAACGCCATGGAGAGCGGTCCGGACACGGCAAAGAGCCTGGGCGTTCCTGTGGACAGACTGATGCTTATAAGCATGCTGTTCTGCTCGCTTATGGCTGCCGCGGCAACTGCGTTCGTCGGAGTTATCAGCTTCATAGGCCTTATAGCCCCGCACATGGTAAGGCGCTTCGTTGGCAACGACCACCGCTTCCTCATCCCGGCGTCCATGCTAATGGGCTCGGTGATACTGGTGCTGGCGGATCTGGTGTCGCGCACCATAGTGGCCCCGAGCGTGCTGCCGATAGGAGCGCTTACGTCCTTCCTGGGCGCGCCGGTATTCCTGAGCATGCTCTTTAAAAGGAGGAACGCTAAATGATAGAAGTAAAAGACATAGCGTTCTCCTACGGAAAGCATCAGGTGCTTAAGGGCATAAGCCTTACGGCTGCCCCCGGCGACTGCGTGGGGATCCTGGGCAACAACGGCGCGGGCAAATCCACCTTCATAACCTGTCTCAACAGGATAAGAAAGCCGGACCGCGGCGAGGTGCACATCGACGGCACGGACGTCCTTACGATGTCCTTAAAGGAGACTGCGCAGAACATAGCCTACGTGGCGCAGAAGAACGAACTAAGCCGCACCACGGTATACGACGCGGTGCTTCTGGGGCGCAAGCCCTACATAAAATGGGGCCTTACCTCGGAGGACTACGCGCTGTGCGACGAGATGATAGAAAGAGTCGGCCTGGGGGACCTTAAGCTCCGTCCGGTGGACGAGCTCAGCGGAGGCGAAGCTCAGAAGGTAATGCTTGCAAGGGCCTTCGTTCAGCAGCCTAAACTGCTGCTTTTAGACGAGCCCACCAGCAATCTGGACCCCAGGAACCAATACGAGATGATGGCGCTGGTCTGCGAGATGGCCAAGGAGAAAGGCATAGCCGTAATGGTGGTCATCCACGACCTTAACCTAGCGCTGCGCTACTGCAGCCGCTTCCTGCTCATAAAGGACGGCGAGGTATACAGCTACGGGGACATCTCCACGGTAACGGAGAAAGCGCTGGAGGACGTTTACGGAATAAAGGCGTCGCTTCTGCTCCACGCAGGCAAGACGCTTGCAGTAATAGAATGACCCGGAGGGTAACATGGACAACAAAGAAAAACAAGTTTTATGGGAAAAGTGCAAGGCTTTCCACGGACACGAGTGCCCGGGCCTTACGATAGGCTACAGGGCGGCGCTCTACGCCACGGAGCTTCTGGATCTTAAATTCTCCGACGACGAACAGGTAGTCTGCATAACGGAGAACGACGCCTGCGGCGTGGACGCCATACAGGTGATCCTTGGCTGCAGCGTGGGCAAGGGCAATCTGCTGTTCCACATAAGGGGCAAGCAGGCCTTCTCCTTCTACGAAAGAACCACCGGCAAGTCCGTAAGGCTGGTGCTTAAGCCTACGCCTTCGGAAATGACCCGCGCGGAAAAGTTCCGCTACTTTCACGAATGCACCAACGAGGAGATGTTCGAGGTAAAGCCGGCCACCATTGAGATACCGGAAAAGGCCAAGCTCTTCGATTCCTACGTATGCGAGAAGTGCGGCGAAGTTACCGGAGCCAACTGGATAAGAGTGCAGGACGGAAAGAAGCTCTGCCTGGACTGCGCTTCGCACTACGACAGATTCGACGTTTAGAATGCCCCCGGCGGGGCGGCCATGCGGCAGGAGCTGCGTTCACCGTACTTTATAACATGTTCATTTCGGACCCGGAAAAGCTTCGGCGGCTTCCGCGTCCGATTTTTATTGCAAATCCTGCGGTTTTATTCCATAATTTTATATGACGGACCGCAGGCAGGCGATCCGGAAACAATGCCGCGCTCGTCGTCCGGACAAACAGCAAGGGTCCGGGACAGAGGCGGCCGGGGAGGTCCAAAATGTCTGAAGTAAAAACATATTACAATAACGAAGGGCCCAAGGGGCAGCAGGTGGTCTGCGAGCTTAAGCTGCCGCCGTATCACGCAACGCCGGAGGCCGTGGCAAAGTACGAAAAATACGGAAAGCGCATCCTGTGGATAGACAGCAACGTAGTCCCGGGAAGCTTTCAGATGAACTCTTCCTGGTACTTCCGCCCCAACAAGCCGGAGGGCGAAGTGGTTGTGGACAAGAACCGGCCGGCAACACAGTCGCACGTCCACGAGGACGCGGACGAGATCGTTGCCTTCTACGGCTCGGACCCGGAACATCCGGAAGAGCTCAACGGCGAGATAGAATTCTGGATAGACGGCGAAAGGTACGTGTTTACCAAGAGCGTTATGATATTCCTGCCCGCAGGCATGCCGCACGGACCGCTCTTCATACTTAAGGTGGAAAAGCCCATCTTCCACTATTCCGTAGTAACAAGCAGGGAATACAGTTTCGAAGGAAAATAGGACCTTTTGCGGCGGCGGATCGGGCGCTTTTACAAGAGCGCGGACAAAACATACAGACACATCAGGAAGGCATTAAATTGGCACTTATTTTCAAGTACGCAATACAGCTGAAAGAGATCGCAAAGGAGCGCTACGGTCTTACCATGGAGGAGACCGACAACTGCGCGGGCCAGTTCTTTACGTTCGACAAGCCCATCCCGCAGGAGTTTAAAGACTACATTACCATGTTTCTGGACGACAGGAAGATGGCCCCCATGTTCTGGGACGAAAAGAGCTTTTCGGTAAGGAGCCTGTACGGCAGCAAGCACGACATACCGCTCTGACCGGCAGTGCGGGCTTTTGATCTGCAGAAATAATGTAAAAGGCCGCGGGACGATATCCGCGGCTTTTGTATAGTAAGACCCCGCATTTAACGCGGGGCCGGATAATTAATTGTATAATTCTGAAACGTTTACTGCAGTTCCATCCAGCGCCAGTAGGCATCGTCCAGGGCGGCTTTGGCTTCCTCCAGCTGCTTTGCGGTCTGCGCGGCTTTTTCGGGGTCGCCGAAGACTTCAGGCTTGCAGAGCTCGGCCTCCAGTTCGGCTATTTTCTGCTCCGCATCCTGCACGGCTTTTTCCGCGGTCTCCAGCTGCTTTGCCGCTCTGCGCGCCGCGGCGCTTGCCTCTTTCTTTGCCTTGTAGGCGTCCGCGCCGGTAAGGGCAGGTCCGTTCTGCGCGGCACTGCCTGTGCCAGCGCCGTTCTTTGCGGCTCCGGCGCTTCCGGCATTCTGCGCGCTGCCGTTCTGCTGTCCTGAGAGCCCCGCAGAAGCCTCTGAGAACCCCGCAGACGCGTCATTCTCAGCGGGCCGGCCTTTTCCCAGGCTTGCGCGTTTTTCTTCGTAATAATCGTATTTTCCGGGATATCTTACGATCCCGTCTTCCGTAAGTTCCAGTATTGCGGTGGGCACATGCTGCAGCAGATAGCGGTCGTGCGACACTATTATTACCGTTCCGGGGAAGTGCATTATCGCGTCCTCGAACACCTCCTTGGCTGCTATGTCCAGGTGGTTGGTGGGCTCGTCGAATATAAGCAGGTTGGAGCCGGACATCATAAGCTTAAGCAAGGCCAGCCTGGCTTTTTCGCCGCCGGCAAGGTCCGACACCTTCTTAAAGACATCGTCCCCGCGGAACAGAAAGCTGCCCAGGATCTTGCGCAGATCCGTCTGGTCGTACTTAAAGTAGATGCGGTGGAGCTCCTCCAGCACGGTGTTGTCGGACACGAGGCTCTTCTGCTCCTGGTCGTAGTAACCGGGCATTACGTTCTGCCCCAGGCGCACGTAGCCGGCGGTGGGACGCAGCTGCCCCAGTATTATCTTAAGCAGGGTGGTCTTTCCTATGCCGTTGGCTCCCACAAGGCAGATGCGGTCGTGCTTCTTTATGTCCAGTCCAACGTTCTTGAACAGCGGCGCCGCTCCGGGGTACGCAAAGGACAGCCCTTCCGCGAACACCACGTCGTTGCCGGACGCCAGCTTTTCCGAAAAGTTTATCTTAAGAGTCTCGGAGAGCATTACGGGCTTTTCCAGACGCTCTACCTGCGCAAGCCTTTTTTCTCTGGACTGAGCGCGCTTGACGAGCTTTTCCGTACCGCGTCCTTTGTAGCGGGCTATAAGCTCTTCCTGTCGCTTTATTTCTTCCGCCTGCTGCTCGTAGTGCTTAAGGTCTATCTCGTAGCGGAGCTGCTTCTTTTCCTTGTAGGTGCTGTAGTTGCCCTCGTAGCAGGTAAGGCGGCGGTTCTCTATCTCGAAGATGCGGTTGACGCATTTATCCAGGAAATACCTGTCGTGCGAGATTATCATGAGCGTTCCGCGGTAGCCTGCAAGGTAGCTTTCCAGCCACTTAAGAGTCTTTATGTCCAGATGGTTAGTGGGCTCGTCCAGGAGCATAAGATCCGGCTCCCGAAGGAGCATTGCGCCCAGAGCCAGACGGGTCTTTTCACCGCCGGAGAGCGCTCCTACAAGCTGGTCTTCTGCCTGTGCGGAGAATCCCAGGGACGTTAAGATTCCGCGGGCCGCGCGTTCAAAGCTGTAGCCGTGGATCTCCTCGAAACGTTCAGCAAGAGTCTGTCCCGCGAGGGGCCCTTTGCGGGCGGCGGTCTCTTCGCCCAGAGCTTTAAGCGTGTCGAAAACGCTGCGGTCCTCCGGGAAATGCTCGCGCTGCCTAAGGTAGCCGGCTGTAAGATCCTTTGCTGCGGCCAGTTCGCCGCTGTCCGGTGCAAGCTCGCCCACGATCATTTTAAAGAGCGTGGATTTTCCGGCTCCGTTGGACCCGACTACACCAATGCGGTCTCCTTTGTTAACGGTAAAACCGACGTCCTCAAGGACGTCCTCCATACCGAAGCTTTTATAAAGATGCTGTGCCGACAGTATGCTCATAATAAGGTATAATATCATCAATCCGGTCTTGTAACAAGGCAAGGCGGGTGTTAAAATATTTATGTCAAGAAAATAACGATTCACGCATTTTTATAAGAAACCGAGGCGCAAAATCAATGAACAACTATGTTTCCGATGCAGTAATAAGAAGGCTTCCCAGATACAGGCGCTATCTTAAGAAACTTCAGGATCAGGACATACAAAGGATATCGTCAAAGGAGCTGGGTGAGATAATGGACGTAACTGCCTCGCAGATACGTCAGGACCTTAACCATTTCGGCGGATTCGGCCAGCAGGGCTACGGGTACGGAGTCGCGGAGCTGGACCAGAAGCTGGAAGGCATAATGGGTCTGGACCGCACCTACACCATGGCGTTCGTGGGCTGCGGAAAGATGGGCCAGTCCGTAATACACTTCATAAACGGAAACGAGCCTAATTTCAAGATAGTCGCGCTGTGCGACAACCGCCCGGAAATGATAGGAAAAGAGATAGAGGGTCTGGTAGTGCAGGATAAGGAAAGCTTCCGCCAGAGGATGCGCACCGGCATAGACATACTGGTAATTACGGCACCCGCAAGGATAGCTGAGGAGGTAGCCGGGGACATTTCCGGCACGGAGATAAAGGGCGTGTGGAACTTCGGTCACACGGATTTTAACGTTAAGGGCGTTAAGGTAATAAACGTGCACCTGTCCGACACGCTGCACTCGCTCTGCTACTACATAAACCACCCGGACTAGCTGCTGAAGCATAAGACGTCCGGATCGTGCGGAAAAGTGAATAAAAAAACGGGCGAGGCATTTCGCCTCGCCCGTTATGTTTGATATTAAGCGTGAGCAGCTTCCATCGGGCAAACGCCTGCGCAGGAACCGCAGTCGACGCAAGCACTCTCGTCGATCACGTATTTTCCATCGCCTTCGGAGATGGCCCCTACAGGGCACTCACCGGCGCAAGCTCCACAGCTGATGCACTTATCATCGATTACATAAGCCATAGTTTACCTCCTTAAACCATAAGAAACGTTTCAAACGACTGTATTATAGCATATTAATTGTGAAGAGCAAGTGATTATTTACGGATTATCCGGTAAAAGCGGAACCGGAAAAAGCTACAACGCCATAGAGCTGTGCGCGCGCATGGGGATAGAGGCCATCGTAGACGACGGCCTGTTCATCGTGTCCGGAAAAATAGTCGCCGGAACTTCCGCGAAAAAGCAGAGGACCAAGATCCGCGCCATAAAGACAGCCATATTCGAGGACGAGGAACAGAGCCTGGAAGTCCGCAGGGCCATAGAGAAGGTCTCGCCGAAAAGCATACTTGTAATTGGTACGTCCGACCGCATGGTGGACATCATATCCGGGCGGCTGCATCTGCCTCCCGTAACGGAATACGTGCACATAGAGGACATAACCACAGACGCCCAGAGAGCCAAGGCCCACGAGATGCGCGAACGCAGCGGCATGCACGTCATCCCGGCGCCCACCCTGCAGGTGCGCAAGCAGTTCTCCGGCTACTTCCTGAACCCAAGGCGCAGTTTCCGTCAGGAGCGTCCGGATCAGGACGGCGGCGAAAAGACCGTAATGAGGCCCAAGTACAGCTACCTGGGCAAGTTCGAGATCTCGGAAAAGGTAATAAGCGACATAGTAGGATACATAGTATCCGTAACGCCCGGCGTTTCGCAGGTGATAATGGCCGGCTCCTCGCCGGACGAGGACAACAATCTTTACATAAGGGTAATAGTCACCGTGGAATGGGGCAGCCGCATCCGCACCGCAGCGGCTGAGCTGCAGAGGAGGATAGTGGAAGAGGTGTCCCGCATGACCAACTTCAACATCAACGGCGTTTCCGTTGAGGTCCGCGGGTTCAAGGCCAAAGGCGCCGCCGGCTGACAGGCCTTCCGCTCCCGTTCCGAAGTTCCTTTTTATGCATTTCAAGATGAGTCAGCGAGGCTTTTAAAGGCTTCACCGACTCTTCTTAAATTACCTGTTGACATTGAAATATTAAGCGTTATAATAGGTTTAGCACTCGGGAAGACAGAGTGCTAACATGGTCAATAAAATCTATTACATATACGGAGGTACATCAATGAAACTCAGACCTTTAGGAGACCGCGTAGTGCTTAAGCGCGACGACGCCGAAGAGAAGACCGCAAGCGGTCTGTTCATAGCGGGAACTGCAAAGGAGCAGCCGCAGTTCGGTACGGTCGTGGCGGTCGGACCCGGAGCGGTAGTGGAAGGAAAGCGTCAGCCTTTGGACGTTAAGGAAGGCGACAAAGTCTTCTTCGCAAGGTTCGGCGGCACCGAGATCAAGATCGACGGTGAAGAATACATAGTTATAGGACAGTCGGACATTCTGGCTGTAATAGAGTAAGGGGGCGGCATCATGGCAAAAGAGATCAATTACGGCGAAGCAGCAAGAAGAAAGCTTCAGGCAGGCGTGGACAAGCTTGCTGACACGGTAAAGATCACGCTTGGCCCCAAGGGCAGGAACGTTGTCATAGCCAAGCAGTACGGCTCCCCGCTCATCACCAACGACGGTGTTACCATCGCCAAGGAGATAGAGCTGGAAGACGGATACGAGAACATGGGTGCTCAGATAGTCAAGGAAGTCGCTTCCAAGACCAACGACGTAGCAGGCGACGGTACAACCACCGCTACGCTGCTTGCGCAGAGCATAATCCGCGAGGGATTCAAGAACGTTGCAGCGGGCGCTAACCCGATGGTCCTCAAGAGGGGCATCCAGGGCGCCGTGGACGTTGCGGTAGAGGCCCTTAAGAAGGCATCCGTTCCTGTAAGCGGAAGGGACGCCATCGCTCAGGTAGCATCCGTTTCCTGCGGCGATCAGGAGATAGGCAATCTCATCGCTGACGCAATGGAGAAGGTAGGCGCGGCAGGCGTCATCACCGTCGAAGAGTCCAAGTCCATGGGCACGGAGCTGGAGATCGTGGAAGGCATGCAGTTCGACCGCGGTTATCTGTCCGCGTACATGGTGACCGACGCGGAGAAGATGGAAGCTGTCATCTCCGATCCCTACATCCTCATCACCGACAAGAAGATCGCCAACATCCAGGAGCTCATGCCCCTGCTGGAGCAGATACTCAAGCTTAACAAGAAGCTCTTCATCATAGCCGAGGACGTAGAGGGCGAAGCCCTTGCTACACTGGTAGTAAACAAGATCAGGGGAGTCCTGGACGTTGTCGCGGTAAAGGCTCCGGCTTTCGGCGAAAGACGCAAGGACATGCTGGCTGACATCGCCATCCTGACCGGCGGCACCGTCATCTCCGACGAGACCGGTTACGATCTTAAGTCCGCTACCGTGGACATGCTCGGAAGGGCCAAGTCCATCAAGGTCACCAAGGAGAACACCGTCATAGTTGACGGCGCAGGCACAAGCAAGGCCATCGCGGACCGTGTAGCTCAGCTCAAGGGCCAGTACGAGGTCGTCAAGTCCGACTACGACAAGGAAAAGCTCCAGGAGCGTATAGGAAAGCTCTCCGGCGGCGTTGCCGTCATCAAGGTAGGCGCAGCCACCGAGACCGAGCTTAAGGAAAGAAAGCTCCGCATAGAGGACGCTCTCAACGCCACCAAGGCAGCCGTAGAGGAAGGCATCGTTTCCGGCGGCGGCGTAGCTCTGGCAAACACCATCCCGGCAGTCGCGGCTTACGCCAAGACGCTCGAGGGAGACGTCAAGACAGGCGCGGAGATAATCGTAAGAGCTCTGGAAGAGCCTGTACGTCAGATCGCCGAGAACGCCGGCTTCGAAGGAAGCGTGGTCATCGCCGAGGTCAAGAACGCCAAGCCCGGCACCGGCTTCAACGCCGCTACCGAGGTATACGAAGACATGATCAAGGCCGGCATCGTAGACCCGACCAAGGTCACCAGGTCCGCTCTGCAGAACGCGGCTTCCGCGTCCGCTCTGCTGCTCACCACAGAGGCAGGCATAGTTCCCATCAAGGATCCTGCTGCCGATGCGGCTGCAGCTGCCGCAATGGCAGGCGGCGGCGGAATGGGCGGAATGATGTAAGCCCGGATACGCTTTCGTAAAATAAAAAACAACGGAGGAGGCTCAATGCTTCCTCCGTTTTACTATGCGCCTGCAATTTGATATACTAATACGGGCGGCCGGACAGAACGTAAAGCGCCGGGCGCCGGAGGCATTGCAATGAGGGATATATTATCAGCGCCCTTCCTTGTAAAGACGGTGCGCACAATAACGGAAATGTACCGCCATGGCTGGGACGAGCGCAACGGCGGCAACGTAAGCCTGCTACTGGATGAGGCGGAAGTTAAGGACTACGTAGACATTAAGAAGGTCCTGCGGACCATTCCCACCGGGTTCGAAGCGCCGGAGCTGGACGGAAGGTATTTCCTGGTCACGAGCACAGGCAGCTATTTCAGGAACATACAGTACCAGCCGGAGAAGGATCTGGGACTGCTGCGTCTGGCAGACGGCGGCAGAACGGCGGAGCTGCTCTGGGGATACGAGGGCGGCGGAAAGTTTACCAGCGAATTCGCGGCGCACATCCTCAGCCATAAGGCGCGTCTGTCGGTCGATCCGCAGAACCGCGTAATAATGCACTCGCACCCGGCCAACCTCATCGCCATGACCTACGTTCACGACCTGGACGAGAGGGAGTTCACCCGCACGCTGTGGCGCATGGAGACCGAATGCATGATCGTGTTCCCGGACGGCGTAAACGTCCTTCCGTGGATGCTCTGCGGCACCAACGAGATAGGCGAGGCTACGGCGGAAAAGATGAAGACCGCGCGTCTGGTGGTCTGGGCCCAGCACGGCATATACGGCGCCGGAAGCGACCTGGACGAGGCTTTCGGGCTCATAGAGACCGCCGACAAAGCCGCGGAAATATACCTTAAGATCGCGCATCTTCCGGTAAAGCAGACGCTTACGGACGAGGATCTGCGGCTGATCGCAGGGCACTTCGGCGGCAAGGTCCGGGAAGGCTGGCTGGACTGAGCGCGCCGGCATCATAACTGACATAAAGAACGGTCTTAGGACCGTTCTTTTAAGTTCTATTTTTCACACGGATAACACTCCAGCGACCTTTTTAACGCCTCCCCGATATGGTATAATAAACTGTTACAAAAGCATCTTACAGGAGGCCGAAAATGAAGAAAAAGATAGCATTCGTTCTGGCGTTGATCATGATACTCGCAGTGGCTCTTTCCGCGTGCGGAAACGCTAAGCCCTCCGGCGAGACGGTCACCAAGGACTCGCTGATAGGCGCGTACCGCAAGAAGACGGAGGAATCCAGCAGCGCCGCTTATAAGATACTCATCGACATGAAGATAGGCGTAAGCGCGGTCGGACAGTCCCAGAACATGGAAATGTCCGGCGAGATGGATGTCGAGACCACGCAGGACGCCGCGCACATTTCCGGAAGCGTGACCGGAAACACGCAGGGTCAGACCCAGACCAGCAAGATCGAGACCTACAGCATAAAGAACGGCGATGCCTTCGACGTATATACCTTCAGCGACGGAAACTGGGTGAAGCAGACCTCTCCGGTCGCGGTCAAGGGAGACATACAGGCTATGCTCGCGCTCCACGACCCCTCTTCCATGGAGATGACGGAGACCGATACCGAGTACCTGGTCAACGGGACCCTGTCTTTGGCTGAGGCATTCGATGCTCTTAAGAACTACATGGGAGGTTTCGACGAGATCGGCGGCATGGAATTCGATCTCAGCAGCCTGGATCTTAAGGGGGTAGAGCCCGCGAAGACCATCTATCATTTCGACAAGCAGACCAAGGAACCCACCGCCGTCGATCTGGACATGACCGACAGCGTCAAGGGCCTCATGGAACAGCTTGTAAAGTCCCTGACAGGCTCTCTGATGCCCGAAAATACCAGCGGCATAGATATATCCTCTTTAATAAAAATAAACGCTGAAAAGCTCGTTATTTCCGTTAAGGACATAGTTTTCGACAAGGACCTCAGGATCGAACTTCCGGAGGACGCCAGGAAAGCTTCCGAAGTTCCTTCCTACGACGGGCAGGCTACCGCGATGAAGGATTTCTACGTGGAAGAGATGAAGATCAGCCTTCCCGATACTTTCGAAGAGGAAGAAGTGACAGGCTATACGAAGGCTTTCTTCGACAACTATACCGCGGTGCTCGTCATCAGGGAGGACAAGGCGGACCTTGTGAACTACGCGGAGAACATGGACGAATACGTGAAGCTCGTGGTCAGCGCGAACGAATCCAGATTGATCAGTGAGCCCGTATACGTGAAAGGCCGTCCCACGTTCGAATACGACGCGACCGCGAACGACGTTACATACAGATATTACACAACGCTGTACGAATCCGACGAAGCGTTCTGGATCGTTCAGTTCGCGAGCATGAAGCAGGCCTACGACGTTTTCAGGAACCTGTACGTGCAGTTCTCGGACAACGTAGTGTTCGCTCACTGACGGAACGGTTTTAGCGGCGCGGAAGGATCGATTGCGTGTAACTGCTGACTGATGCTACAGATCAAAAACGTCAGAAAAGAATACAGAACAGGCAGCCTCGTCCAGACGGCTCTGGACGGGGTCAGCCTTGCGCTGCGCGAAAGCGAGTTCGTGGCTGTGCTGGGCCCCAGCGGCTCCGGCAAGACCACGCTTCTTAACGTCATAGGAGGTCTGGACCGCTACGACAGCGGCGACCTTATAATCAACGGCGTCTCCACCAAAAAATATACCGACCGCGACTGGGACTCCTACCGCAACCACACGATCGGTTTCGTGTTCCAGAGCTATAACCTTATACCTCACCAGAGCGTGCTCGCCAACGTGGAGCTCGCTCTTACCATATCCGGTGTTTCGCGCTCCGAAAAGAGGAAGAGAGCGGCGGAAGCCCTGGAAAAGGTGGGCCTGGGGGATCAGTTCCATAAAAAGCCCAACCAGATGTCCGGCGGACAGATGCAGCGCGTAGCCATAGCCCGCGCCCTTGTAAACGACCCGGACATTCTGCTTGCGGACGAACCCACCGGAGCCCTGGACACCCACACCAGCATCCAGATAATGGAGCTTCTTAAGGAAGTTGCAAAGGACAGGCTGGTGGTAATGGTAACTCACAATCCGGAGCTTGCCAACGAGTACGCCACAAGGATAGTGCAGCTGCGCGATGGCAGGATAATAAGCGATTCCGACCCGTTCGACCCGGAGACGGAGACCGAGGCCGTCCATAAGAACCTTGGCCACGCTTCCATGTCCTTCTTTACGGCGCTGGCGCTGTCGTTCAACAACCTGTGGACCAAGCGCGGAAGGACCATACTTACCGCGTTCGCGGGATCCATAGGCATAATAGGCATAGCGCTGATACTGTCGCTGTCCAACGGCGTGGACGCGTACATAAAGAACATAGAGGAGGAGACTCTTTCCGAGTATCCTCTTATGATAGAGACCTCCGGCGTGGACTTCTCGGGAGTCTTCGCGCAGATGGAGGAACAGAGAAACGCCGCCCCCAAGGAAGACGAAGAGGAAGGAACGGAGAAGGAAAAGCCCGAGGCCAGGGAGCGCCGCATAGCGAACAACATGTTCTCCGGGCTTAAGAGCAACGACCTTGCTTCGTTCAAAAAGTACCTGGACGAACACGACGCCCAGGTGATGGCGGACGCCGTGGCCGTGGAGTACAGCTACCCCGTGTCGCCGCAGATATACCGCCTGGACGAAAAGAAAGGCTACCGTCAGATACACCCGGATCAGACGCTCAACCAGATGGGGGTCTCCTATGGAGGCTTCTCCAACTACATAATGATGAACGGCGACTGCTTCTTCGCCCTGCCGGAAAAGGACGAGCTCTACAGAACGCAGTACGAGGTAAAGGCTGGCCGCTGGCCGGAAAAATACAACGAGCTGGTGATGGTGCTGCCCGGAAGCGGATCTGTAAGCGATACCACGCTGTACGCGCTCGGTCTTAAGGACGCGTCCGAACTGGACGACATGATAGACCGCTACATGCGCGGCGAGAGCGTGGAACTCCCCTCCGGTCCCATAGCCACGTACAAGTACGAGGATTTCATGGGCCTGGAGTTCAAGCTGGTGGACATATCGCGGCTTTACGAGTACGACGCCACCTACGGCGTATACGTGGACCGCAACCAGAACCAGGAATACATGCTGCAGCTTGTCAAGGACAGCGAGCCGCTTACGATAGTAGGCGTTGTTAAGCCCGCGGAAGGCGCAAGAGCGTCCATGCTCAGCTTCGGAGTCTGCTACCATCACGACCTTGTCGGCTACGTAATGGAGACGGCAGCGAACAGCGACATAGTAAAGGCCCAGAAGGCCAACAGCAGCATAAACGTATTCACAGGCAAAGAATTCGGCGAGGAGGACAGGTCGGACTTCGACATGTCCAACCTCTTTACCATAGACCAGGAGGCTATGAGCAAGGCCTTCGGCATCAACACCAACGCAATAAACGTGGACCTTTCCGGTCTTACCGACCTTGATTATTCGCAGGTCACCATAGATCCGTCTCAGATGGATCTGTCCGGGCTGGCGGACATAGACATGACACCGGTGGTGCAGGACTTCATGAGCTCCGAGGTAGGGATCAGGATAGCTTCCGGCAATACGGAGGGTCTTACTCAGGAGGAGATACGCGCGCAGATAAGCAGCTCCATGAGCCTTGTTTCCGACGAGATCCAGGCCGTTATGCAGCCGCAGATCAGCAAGATCATGGCATCGGTGGCGGACCAGCTTTCGGACCAGATCCAGGCTAAGATGACGGACGCCATGAGGCAGATGGCCGGCAGCATACGCAACGCCTTCTGGGTGGATACGGACGCTTTCGCCAAGGCAATCAAGTTCAATATGAGCCCGGAGGAGCTGAGCGACCTTATGATGTCCATGTCTCAGGACCGCAGGGAGAGCTACGACGGCAACCTTCGCAAGCTCAACAACGCGTCCGAGGATACGCCGTCCTCCATACTCATCTATCCTAAGGACTTCGAGAGCAAAGGCAGGCTTTCCGCGCTGATCGATACCTACAACGCGGAGGTAAGGGATGCCGGCCAGGACGACAAGGTCATAACCTACACGGACTACGTGGCGACGCTCATGTCCTCCGTAACCACGATAGTAAACACCATCAGCTACGTGCTCGTGGCATTCGTCGCGATATCGCTGATAGTGTCTTCCATAATGATAGGTATAATCACTTACATATCCGTGCTTGAGCGCACCAAGGAGATAGGAATTCTCAGGGCAATAGGCGCATCCAAACGCAACATCGCGCAGGTGTTCAACGCGGAGACCTTCATCGTCGGTCTTCTGGCGGGCGTCCTGGGCGTCGCGGTGGCGCTGCTGATACTCATCCCCGGAAACGCGCTGATCCACTCGCTTACGGACAACCCGAACGTAAGCGCGGCGCTTCCTGCGTTCGGCGGCATAGCGCTTATCATAATAAGCGTGGTGCTTACCGTAATAGGCGGCCTTATACCGTCCGGCAAGGCAGCCAGGAAGGATCCCGTAGCGGCCCTGCGCACGGAATGATCTGACGGACTGAAACGCGCAGTTTACATCCCGCGCGATCAAATAAAATCAGGAGTTATATTTTTGAAAAGTAAATTATTACCGGTAAATCTGATCAAGAGACTGATCGTTTTCTGCGTAGGTCAGTTCATCCTTGCTGTCTCCGTAGTTCTGGCGGCGCGCTCGGCTCTGGGCGCAAGTCCGACCACGGCGATACCCAACGTCATCTACAACATACTGCTCAGCAAAGGCATAACGAACATAGGGCTGGGCATGCTCACCACCGGTGTTTACATCATATTCATGCTCGTGCAGCTGCTGCTCCTGCGCAAGGACTTTAAGCCGTACATGCTTCTGGAGATAGTCGTGTCGCTGCTGTTCGGCTACTTCATATCCGCGGCGCAGGCGCTGCTGGCTCCGCTTCCGGATCCCGTCAGCTACGCGGGCAGGCTGGTGTATCTCATAGTCTGCATTCCCATAGTCGCGCTGGGCGTTGTCGTGTACGTGTCCGCGCAGCTGGTATCCGCTCCGGCGGAGGGTGTTACGGCCGCGATGTCGGCAAAGATAGGCTGGCCCATACCCAAATGCAAACTGATCTTCGATTCCACGGTCGTCGTAATAGCCGCGGTGATATCGCTGGTATTCTTCCGCGGTCTTTCGGGCGTCAGGGAAGGCACCATAATACTTGCGCTCCTGGTAGGTCCTGTGATGAAACCGATCATCAGCCTGATCCAGAAGCCTCTCATGGAGTTCTGCGGAACCCAGACCAAACGCGCGGCAGCAATGGCACAGGCGGAGGCTGCGGCCTTCGACCCCGGCAAACTTATCATAACCGTGGACTGGGAATTCGGTTCCGGCGGCGATCTGCTTGCCCGCGACCTTGCCGAAAAGCTAGGCGCCAAGGTATATTCCAACGACGAGATAGTAGGAATGGAGATAGAGGAATCCGGTCTTCCGGAGCGCTTCGTAACGGAGCACGAAAAGCTCATGAGGCACAGCGCCGTCTACGATTATTCCACCTACGCGTACATGATACAGCAGGATCTGGATCCGCTGGACGAGCTGTACGCGGCGCAGGTAAGGGTGCTCCGCAGGATAGCGCAGGAAGAAAAATGCGCCGTCATACTTGGGCACTGCGGAAACTACATACTCCGCGACGACCCCAACTGCTTCAAGCTATTCATCCACGCGGCCCGCTCCGCGAGAGTCGCGCGTTCGGAGGCCCGCCACAACATAAGCGGGGAAGAGGCGGAAAAAGCCATGCATGCCACAAACCGTTCCCGCTCCAAGTATCATCAGGACTTTACCGGCGAGATGTGGGGCCAGGCGCGCTATTACGATATGACCATAAGCACCACGGGGTTCACCAAGCCCAACAGCCTGCCTCTTGTCCTGGACGCCGTAGAGCGCTGGAAGGCCGGAAAGAGCGCCGTGCAGGTAAGCTCGGACACCGCGAAGAAACAGTAGGACCGGGACGATTTTTGGCATAAAAGAACTGACAACAACTGTTGTTTTATAGTATAATATTTTGAAATAATCTTTACCGGATCAAAGGGGAAAAGGGATCTATGGCAAGATATAAAAAGAAGAGCGGTTCGCTGGGAGCCGTGGCGCTGATCGTTCTTGCGGCGATGGTTCTGTCGTCCGTTATAGGCGTGGCGCTCGGAAACAGCGAGACCGGCAAGACGCCTTCGGGCACGCCGGCAAATACCGTGGAACCGTCCGGAACGCCTTCTGGAAATACGGTGGTACCCGGCGGGGAAGACCCGACCGGAAGCGATCCGCAGAACGGCGGAGAACAGACGGACAAGCCGTCCTCTCCGAAGGAAACGGCGCTTTCCAGGCAGGACTTTACGATAGACCCGGCCACGGGCCTGGCCAAGGAGATAAAGGTCGTAGACGACAACTACATGCTGCTCGTAAACCGCACCCATCCTCTGGCCCAGATGTATAAACCGGACGACATGGTAACTGTCAAGTACACCGTCTCCGGCGTCGGAGTAAAAGGCGAGACGGACCAGCTCCGCAAAGTCGCCGCCGAAGCTTTCGAATCGATGGTGGAAGCAGCTGCCGCGCAGGAGATAAACATAAAGATGCGCACCGGCTACAGGTCCTACGAGTATCAGAGGGACCGCCTCTACAACCCGGAGGTAAAGAACAAGGGCGAGGCGGAGGCTAATAAGTCCACCGCGAAACCCGGCCAGTCGGAGCATCAGACAGGTCTGGCGCTGGACGTGGGCGGAGAGTCCCAGAAATACGCGCTCTCCTACGAGTTCGGCGAGACCAAAGAGGGCAAATGGGTGGCTGAGCACTGCCACGAGTTCGGATTCATAATCCGCTATGTGGACGGCACCAAGAAGGAGCCCGGCAAGCTTACCGGCTACGTGTTCGAGCCCTGGCACATACGCTACATAGGCGTCGAGGCCGCGACTGAGATGCATCAGCATGGCGGCAGCCTTACCTACGAGGAATATTTAGGTATTTTAGATTAATCATACAGATCGGAGGAGCAATGGCACAGTATTTCAACGAACCTTCAAGGACCTTCAGCGAGTACCTTCTGGTGCCCGGTTACACCGGCCCGGACTGCATCCCGGCAAACGTGGACCTGTCCACGCCGCTGGTAAAGTTTAAGAAAGGCGAAGAGCCGGAACTTAAGCTGAACATCCCAATGACTTCGGCCATAATGCAGTCGGTATCAGGCGTAAAGCTGGCTGTGGCGCTCGCCCAGGAAGGCGGCATCTCGTTCATATTCGGCTCTCAGACCGCGGAAAACGAGGCTGCCATGGTGGCAAGGGTCAAGGCAACAAAGGCAGGGTTCGTTCCTTCGGATTCCAACGTCCGTCCGGACCAGACCCTTGCGGACGTAGTCTTCCTTAAGGAAAAGACGGGGCACTCCACCGTAGCTGTTACCGAGGACGGAACACCGGACGGCAAGCTTCTGGGAATAATCACCAGCCGCGACTACCGCGTAAGCCGCATGGATCCTGCAACTCCGGTATCCACGTTCATGACTCCGGTAGATAAGCTTATATGCGCCAGGGAGGGCGTAAGCCTTGCCGAGGCCAACGACATACTCTGGGACAACAAGCTCAACCAGCTGCCTGTTCTGGCAGAGGACGGAAGGCTTCTGTACTTCGTGTTCCGCAAGGACTACGACGCTCACAAGAGCAACCCCATGGAGCTTTTGGACAGCAAGAAGCGCTACATAGTAGGCGCCGGAATCAACACCCGCGACTACGAGACTCGCGTTCCTCTTCTCGTAGAGGCAGGCGTGGACGTGCTCTGCATAGACTCTTCCGAGGGCTACACAGCGTGGCAGCAGAGGACTCTGGACTGGATCCACGAGAACTATCCCGGAATGAGGGTAGGCGCAGGCAACGTAGTGGACGCCGAGGGCTTCCGCTTCCTGGCTGAGGCCGGCGCGGACTTCATAAAGGTAGGCATAGGCGGCGGTTCCATCTGCATAACCCGCGAGACCAAGGGCATAGGCCGCGGCCAGGCGACCGCCGTAATAGAGGTCGCTCAGGCACGCAACGAATACTTCAAGGAGACCGGCGAGTACATCCCCATCTGCTCCGACGGCGGCATAGTCTACGACTATCACATGGCGCTGGCGCTGGCGATGGGCGCGGACTTCCTGATGCTGGGCCGCTACTTCTCCAGATTCGACGAGTCCCCCACGGACAAGCTCCTGGTTAACGGCACCTACGTTAAGGAATACTGGGGCGAGGGCAGCAACAGGGCCCGCAACTGGCAGCGCTACGACCTTGGCGGCGACAAGAAGCTCAGCTTCGAAGAAGGCGTGGATTCCTACGTTCCGTACGCAGGACCGCTTTCGGACGGCGTGCGTCAGAGCCTCGCCAAGGTGCGTTCCACCATGTGCAACGTCGGCGCGCTCACTATCAAGGAGCTGCAGGACAAGGCCAAGCTGACGCTTGTATCCGCCACTTCCATAGTGGAGGGCGGCGCTCACGACGTAATACTCAAGAGCAGCGTAAATAAGTAAGCCGTTATTCTGCACTTACTATTAAACGTATTCAGACCATTAATCTTGCCGCGGTCTGCGTTATTATTCTCTCAGCCCACTCCGCGGCTTCACGCCGAGCCTTTTTGAGGCTTTTATCCGGTCGCCTCGTACCTAACGGCCTCCCGGAAAAGCCTTAGCAAAAAGTCTCTGCTGCCGCTCCGAAGCGCTTCGATAATAATAACGCGCAGACCGCGGCATATATTATTTTGGTTAAACATCATTCATATACAGTTTTATAGGAGTACGAAAATGTCAGATGTAAGACCGGAAAACATGAAACGCATCAACACTCCGGAGCTTGCGAACGCCTTCATAGAGGAGCAGCTCGCGGAGATCAACAGGCAGGTTGGCCCGGACGGCAAGGTGCTGCTGGCGCTCTCCGGAGGCGTGGATTCCTCCGTCTGCGCGGCGCTGATCGCCAAGGCCATAGGCAAGCGCCTTACCTGCGTGCACGTAAACCACGGACTGCTGCGCAAGGGCGAGCCCGAGCAGGTCTGCAAGGTGTTCGGCGAGCAGTTCGACCTTAACCTTATCTACGTGGACGCCGTGGACCGTTTCCTGGACGCTCTTGCCGGCGTTTCCGATCCCGAGACCAAGCGCAAGATAATAGGCCGCATCTTCATAGAGGTGTTCGGCGAGGAAGCCAGAAAGCTCAAGGGCATAAAGTTCCTGGGCCAGGGCACCATATATCCGGACATCCTGGAGTCCAAGGACGGCATTAAGGCTCACCACAACGTGGGCGGCCTTCCGGAGGACATGCAGAGCTTCGAGCTCGTAGAGCCGGTAAAGCTGCTCTACAAGGACGAGGTCCGCGTGGTAGGCAAGGCTCTCGGCCTTCCTGACAACATGGTATACAGGCAGCCGTTCCCCGGTCCCGGACTGGGCGTTCGCTGCGTAGGCGCCATCACCCGCGACAGGCTGGAGGCAGTCCGCGAGTCCGACGCCATCCTCCGCGAGGAGTTCGCAAAGGCAGGCCTTGAGGGCAAGGTGTGGCAGTACTTTACCGTTGTGCCCGACTTCAAGTCCACAGGCATAAAGAACGGCAAGCGCACCTTCGACTGGCCCTGCATAATCCGCGCCATCAACACCACGGACGTAGTGGAAGTTACCGTAGAGCACCTGGATCCGAAGCTGATCGACCACCTGGTACAGCGCATCACCACCGAGGTCCCCGGCATCAACCGCGTCCTCTTCGACTACACGCCTAAGCCCCCGGCCACGGTGGAATACGAATAGCAGCTACCGCTTGTAAGCAATAAATGACCCCTGCGATCTCAAGGAACTTGAAAAAGCAGGGGTCTTTGTTTTTCCTGATCGAAAGTTGGACTAAGGGCTATTTGCCGTACATTTCATCCAGTATTTTATATGCGTCCTGATAAGGAGCGTCCTGAACGGATATCTGTGAATCCAGTCTAAGCACCTTTCCGTTTCCGGAGCTCTTTTCCCACCTGGGCAGGCCGCTGCCGTTGGGGTCGCCCGTGGCGATGAAGTTCCGGAAGTACTGCAGCCATACGCGGCTGAGCTCGCGGTCCTCCTCGTCGTAGAGGCGGGAATCTTCCGGGATGTTGCCGTAGAGGTAGACTTCCTCGCCGCTGTGCCAGGCGCTCAGTCTTCCGTTCTGCTTGGTAAAGTAATAGACGTAAGTGGGTATGTTGTTCTTAAGCGCCTGTCTTTCCCAGCACCAGTGGCCGTAGGTAAACAGCACTATGTTGTTTATGTGCGCCCAGTTCTCGCGGGCTTCCTCGTTTGTGGATGCGGGGAAGATCTGCAGTATCCTGTCCGCGTAGGTGTCTTTGAAGAACGCGCGGACCTTTCCTTCGTAGTTCTTAAGGTTGCCCTGACTGAACAGAATGAACGGCGCCGCCTCGTCGCGGTTGTAGCCGTGCATCTGAGCTTCCTCGTTGTGTATTCCCTTAGCGTAAGACTCGTAGGGGGTCTCCGGAAGTACGTAGCCGTCTATGGTCATGTGATGATGGTAGTCCATCTCGGAGGCCAGCTTTTCTGCTGGGATGGCTCTAAGCTCTTCTATCGTAGAGACGTTGTAACGTTTCTTGGTGCCTGCGGAACCAGCGAGCGCCGCGTCGTATCCGCGGAAAGAATGCGCGGGGGAGGGGGCCGTAACGGTGGAACTTTCGCCTACCACCCTCCTGAACAGTCCCTTTGCAAGAGGCGATGTGCAGAGCGCGGAGACACAGGCGGAACCCGCGGATTCTCCGGACAGCGTAACGTTATTCGGATCTCCGCCGAAAGCCGCTATGTTGTCCTGCACCCACTTAAGAGCCAGTATCTGGTCCAGCAGACCGTAGTTTCCTGTCGTGCCGTTCGGAGATTCCTTAGCCAGCTCTTCGTCCGCGAAGAACCCGAAAATGCCCAGGCGGTAGCCCATGTTTACCACGATCACGCCCTCATGAGCAAGGCCCATGCCACTGTAGTCCTGATACCAGGGCTGACCGGTCTGAAGTGATCCGCCGTGGATGTAGACGAGCACCGGCAGACCGCTGACATCGCCGGCAGGCTTCCAGATGTTAAGGTAGAGCGAGTCCTCGCTTGCGGGGGCGCGCCAGTTGTCCGAAAGGGATATCTTGTAGTCGTGATAGCCTATTATCTGGGCCAGAGAATCGTATATGGGCAGTTTGCGCGTCTGCATGGACATGGGCGCGAAATGGTCGGCAGCCAGCACGCCTTCCCAGGGATCCGCGGGAACGGGCTCCTTCCAGCGCAGCTTTCCTACGGGAGGCTTTGCGTATGGAATGCCTGCAAAGACTTCTACCTGCTTATCCTTTGTATAAACACCGGTAAGGTCGCCCTGCGCGGTGTGGATGACGCCTGTGACGCCGCCGTTTTCGCCCTGTACAGCGGGCACGGCCTTTTCCGGAGGCCAGGATATCCACATTACGGCGCCGAAAAGCGCTATGAGGCATATCCAGCTTAAGAAACGCGGCAGCCCGCCTTTATTATTCAGGAAACGTTTTCTTATCAGTACGAACAGCGCTATCAGGACCGCGGTAAGTATCCACCCCGGGATGGTATGCTTGCCGAGCTCCATGACGGCAAAGAATATGATAGAAAAGATCACCAGCAGGACTACCCAGAACACCCTGCGCTTTTGTTTTCCGTTCTCCACTGCGTTTTCCCCCGTCGCGTGCGCCGCGAAAGCGTTTGTTTTTCTAATTAAACAGCAAAACCATAATAGCATAAAAACGCAGGCATATAAACAAGTACACGTAATTCGGGGGCTTTCGGACGAGGATCACACACAGGCGTACCGTTATCTTTGTGTGCCATCTTTTTTGTTTTACATTTCGGCGCCCTGCAATTAAAATTATCTACAGAGGTGCTGAAAATGGGTATTCCGGCAAAGGGCAGAACTGCCTCGTACGTTCTTAAGATCATAGTGATAGTTTCGGCGGTTGTCGGAACGGTGCTGAGCGCTGCGGGCGGAAGGCACAGCTTCATGGGCGGCAGCGTGGTGTTCATGTATTTTACGATACAGTCGAACATTCTGATCGCCCTGATCTGTCTTATAGGCCTGGCGCTGATGGCGGCAAAGAAAAGGATAGGCAAGGTCTGGTACATCATAAAATTCGTTGGAACGGTGGCCATAACCCTTACCGGTGTGGTCTTCTGCTTCGTTCTTGCTCCCACCATGAAGACGGCCGCATGGAACATACAGAACATCCTTACGCACGTAGTGGTTCCGCTTGCGTCCATAGCGGACTTCCTGGTGATAGGATCCGGCGTAGACGTGGAGATAAGGAAGAGAAGCGTCTTCTTCGTGATAATTCCGCCGCTTCTTTACGCGATATACGCTGGGATAGGCTACGTGAAGGGCTGGCAGTTCGGATTCGGCGCCAACTATCCGTATTTCTTCCTCAACTGGGGAAGCCCCGCCGGGGCCTTCGGTTTTTCGGATAAGCTGCCGTTCATGGGGACCGGCTGGTGGATCGTCGCGATCTTCATATTCCTGATACTTGTGGGCCTTCTGTACCTTTCGATCGTAAGGGGGATCAGGCGCCGCAGAGCCGGGAAAACAGTCGGTTGAAGCCAGCCGCAGCGTAAGATAGTTCTGCTAAACTCAGAAGACCCCTCCCGATAAACACGGGAGGGGCCGTTTCTTTTTTGGAAGTATTAAGATCCGCTGCGGGGTCGAAGCCGAAGCGCCGTTCGTACGCAGTCAGTATCCGAACCGCCGTTCGTACGCGGCCCGGGCCGGATCAGTACTCGAAGCTTCCTTCGTACACGATCTGCGCGCTGCCTGTCAGGATGACCCGTTCGTCCGTATAATTTACGGTAAGGTCTCCGCCCGGGAGGCTTACTTTTATGTCCCGGCCTTTTTCCACCAGACCGTTCTCCGCGGCCGCAATTACTGCTGCGCAGGCTCCGGTGCCGCACGCAAGCGTCTCGCCGCTTCCGCGCTCCCAGACCTTTACCCTAAGGCTGTCGGGACCGAGCTTCCTTACGAATTCGGCGTTTACGCGGTCCGGGAAGAGCTCCGAGTATTCGAACTTGGGTCCAATGGACGCAACGTCCAGGGATTCCAGATCTTCCGTGAATACCACGCAGTGCGGGTTGCCTACGGAGACGCAGCTTATGCGGTACTCCTTGCCGCCTATGACGGCGGGCCGATCCAGGACCGGGGTCTGCATTGCGTTCTGCGCGCCGGTCTTTTCTGCGCTTAGCGTCGTCGAAAGCTTTGTAACATCCACCGGTACCTTCGCGGGGTCCAGCTCCGCCTTGCCCATGTCCACGGCCACGGAACTTACCTTGCCGTCCCTGATGAACAGACTCAGCTGCTTTGTTCCGCCGGCGGTCTTCACGGTCATGCTGCGGCTGGTTACGTAGCCCTTGTCGTACATGTACTTTCCTATGCAGCGCAGATTGTTGCCGGCCATCTTCCCTTCGCTTCCGTCGCGGTTGAAGCTGCGCATCTTAACGTCCGCGGTCTCCGAACGCTCCATCAGCACTATGCCGTCCGCGCCTATTCCGTAGTGCGGCCTGCAGAGTATTACGCACAGGGCCTCCGGGCAGGTTATGCTGCCGTCGAAGTTCTCTATGAAGATATAGTCGTTGCCGCAGTCCTGCATCTTGGTGAAGCTTATGTGCTGCGGCTGCGTGCGCATGTCGTTTATGTCCACCAGCTCCGTGTTGCCCAGACCGAACCTGCTGGCCATCATGTCAGCCAGAGCGTTGGCGGTGTCCAGGGAGGTGAGGCAGGGGATGCCGAGCATCATGGCCCGCCTGTGAAGAGCTATGAAATCTCCCATGGTGGCGTCCTTAACGGCGCCGGTGTATATGATGTACTTTATCTCGCCCTGCTTCATAAGATCCGTTATGGCGCTGCTCTGCGCGGCGTTGTCCACGGATGTGACGGGAAGACCTGCCGACGCTATGGCTGCCGCGGTTCCTGTGGTCGCGAACAGCTTAAGCCCCAGCTCCTCGAGCCTTCTGGCGAGCGGTATTATCTCCTGATAGTCCTCGGTCTCCACGCTCAGCAGCACTCCCGCGGAGTTCCTGTCGTAAGCCGGCGGAACGGTGAAACCCGCGGATGTAAGGCCCTTGAACAGAGCCTCCGCAAGCGTCCTTCCTATGCCCAGGACTTCGCCCGTGGACTTCATCTCCGGTCCGAGTATGGAGTTGGCGTCGTTCAGTTTCTCGAAGGAGAAGACCGGCACCTTAACCGCGTAGTAGGGCGGTGTCCTGTAAAGACCCGTGCCGTAGCCCAGGTCCGCCAGCTTGGCGCCGAGCATTACCTGCGCGGCAAGATCCACCATGGGAACGTTCGTCACCTTGCTTATGTAAGGGACCGTTCTGGACGCTCTGGGATTGACCTCTATTACGTACAGTTCGTTGTCATATATAAGGTACTGGATGTTTACCAGGCCCTTTGTTCCGAGCGCCAGCGCCAGTTTTACGGATACTTCGCATATCCTTTCCAGGAAAGCGTCGCTTAAGTTGTACGGCGGGTAGACCGCTATGGAGTCTCCGCTATGGACGCCCGCGCGCTCTATGTGCTCCATTATTCCGGGGATCAGCACGTCCTTACCGTCGGAGATGACGTCCACCTCCAGCTCCGTTCCGGGCATGTACTTGTCCACAAGCACGGGGTTCTCTATGCCGCCGGCCAGGATGCCTTTCATGTAGCGTTCGGTGGTCTCGCGGTTTCTGGAGATGGTCATGTTCTGGCCGCCTATTACGTAGGACGGACGCAGGAGCACCGGGTAGCCAAGCTCTTCCGCCGCTTCCATGGCTTCTTCCAGGGTGCGTACGCCCTTGCCCTTCGGACGGCTTATGCCGAAGGTCTCCAGCAGCGCGTCGAATCTGGCTCTGTCTTCCGCAAGGTCTATGCCGTCAGCGGAGGTGCCAAGGATGGGTACGCCTTTCTTGTCCAGGAACTGCGTAAGCTTTATCGCGGTCTGTCCGCCGAAGGCCACTACTACGCCTACGGGCTTTTCTACCTGTATTATGTTCCAGACGTCCTCCTTGCAGAGGGGCTCGAAGTAAAGCCTGTCCGCGGTATCGTAGTCCGTGGAGACGGTCTCCGGGTTGTTGTTTATGATCACTACGTCGTAGCCCATCTTGCGGAGCATCCATACGCAGTGGACGGAGCTGTAGTCGAACTCTATGCCCTGGCCTATCCTTATGGGGCCGGAGCCGAGCACTATCACAACGGGCTTGCCGCTTCTGGGGAACTCACGGCTCTCGCATTCCTCCGCGAAGCAGGAGTAGAAGTAGGGCGTTTCCGCGTCGAACTCCGCGCCGCAGGTATCCACCATCTTGTAGCTCATCAGAGCCTCCGGAAGGACCTGTGCGCCGCTGATGCGCTTTATCGCCTCGTCCGTGTAGCCGAAGTCCTTGGCCTTGCGGTACAGCTCGTCCGTAATGCCGCAGAAAAGTTCCTGCTCAAGCTTCGCCATGCCGGCAAGCTTTGCCAGGAACCACTTGTCTATCTTTGTAAGGGAATGGATCTCGTCTATTGAGACGCCGGCCTTAATGGCCTCGAAAACCGTAAACAGCCTGCGGTCATCCTGCTCCAGCAGCCTTTCCTTAAGGGGCTTGGAGTTTACCGGGGCGGCATTCAGAGTATCCAGGGATATCTCCGCGCCGCGGACGGCCTTCATCAGAGCCATCTCGAAGGACGGCGCAATGGCCATCACTTCGCCGGTAGCCTTCATCTGCGTGCCGAGCTTTCTTGAAGAGCCCGCGAACTTGTCGAAGGGCCACTTGGGAAGCTTCACAACTACATAGTCCAGCGTGGGCTCGAAGCACGCGCAGGTCTTGCCGGTAATGTCGTTCTTTATCTCGTCCAGAGTATAGCCGAGGGCTATCTTGGTGCTTATCTTTGCTATGGGGTAGCCGGTGGCCTTGGACGCCAGCGCCGAAGACCTGGACACCCTGGGGTTCACCTCTATCACGGCATACTCGAAGCTGTCGGGATTTAATGCAAACTGGCAGTTGCAGCCGCCCACTATGCCTATCTTGCTGATTATGTCCAGCGACGCCGAGCGCAGCATCTGGTACTCCTTGTCGGAGAGCGTAAGCGCCGGAGCTACTACTATGGAATCGCCTGTGTGTATGCCTACTGGATCGAAGTTCTCCATGGAGCAGACCGCGATCACGTTGCCGGCGGCGTCTCTCATGGTCTCGAACTCTATCTCCTTCCAGCCGGAGATGCAGCGTTCTACAAGTATCTGGGTGATGGGTGAGAGGTCCAGGCCGTTTCTGGCTATGGTCTTAAGCTCCTCCGGGTCCGCGGCTATTCCGCCGCCGGTGCCTCCCAGGGTGAATGCGGGGCGCACTATTACCGGGTAGCCTATCTTTTCCGCTGCCGCAAGGGCTTCCTCCACGGTCTGCGCTATCTCGGAGGGGACCACGGGCTGGCCCATCTCTTTAAGGGTGTCCCTGAAGAGTTCCCTGTCCTCCGCCCGGTCTATGGCTTCTATGTCGGAGCCCAGCAGTTTTACACCGTACTTTTCCAGCACGCCTGCCTTGGCAAGCTGCATGGCTATGGTAAGTCCGGTCTGACCGCCCAGGCCCGCAAGCAGTCCGTCCGGGCGCTCCTTTTCTATGATGCGCTCCACGGTCTTTTCCGTAAGAGGCTCCAGATAGATGGCGTCCGCAAGGTTCTTGTCCGTCATTATGGTGGCCGGATTGGAGTTTACGAGGACGGTCTCGATGCCCTCGCTGCGCAGCACCCTGCAGGCCTGAGCTCCGGCGTAGTCGAACTCCGCCGCCTGGCCTATCACTATGGGGCCGGATCCTATCACCAGCACCTTTTTTATGGTTAAGTCCTTAGGCATTTCTGCCTTCCTCCATCATCTTAAGAAATCTGTCGAAAAGGAACTCCGTATCGTGAGGGCCGCTGCTTGCCTCCGGATGGAACTGAACGGTGAAGCAGTTCTTATCCGGGTAGTCCATGCCTTCGCAGCTGCCGTCGTTGGCATTTACGAAGCTTACGGTACCAAGGCCATCCATGCTATCTATGTCCACGGCGTATCCGTGGTTCTGGCTGCTTATGAATGTCCTGCCGTCCGACAGCCTTTTTACGGGCTGGTTGGCGCCGCGGTGGCCGTATTTAAGTTTGTACGTCTTGCCACCCATGGCCAGGGCCGTCAGCTGATGTCCCAGGCATATCCCGAATACCGGGACCTGACCCAGCAGATGTCTTATCTGCATTATCTCCTGAACGTTGTCCGCCGGGTCTCCGGGACCGTTGGAGAGCATCACGCCGTCCGGACTCAGCGCCAGAACGTCGTCCGCGTGCATGTCGTGCGGCACTGCCGTTACGGTGCATCCGCGCTTCTGAAGGCAGCGTACGATATTCATCTTGGCGCCGTAATCGAAGAGCACCACACGGTACTTTTCCTCGCCGGCGGCAGGGAAGTCCTTGATGTCCTTGCGGCTCACCTGAGCGACTGCGTTCGTAACCTTGTAGGCCTTTATTTCCGAAAGATCTTCCGGGATCTCGGAGCATATACGCGCGTTCATTACGCCTTGTTCCCTTATGATCCTGGTGATCTGCCTGGTGTCCACGCCGCAGATACCGGGGATGTCATGCGCCTTAAGGAAGCTGTCCAGATCGCCTTCGGACCTGAAGTTGCTGGGAGCGTCGCAGATCTCCCGCACAACGTAGCCTTTTGCGAAGCAGCCCCCTTCGAAATCCGAAGGGATCACTCCGTAGTTGCCTATCAGAGGGAATGTCTGCATTATTATCTGCCCGGCGTAGCTGGGGTCCGTAAGTGTCTCCAGGTAACCCTCCATGCCGGTCGTAAAGACAAGCTCGCCCAAGCTGTCCTTAAGCGAGCCTATGCGCTTTCCTTTGAATGTTTTTCCGTTTTCCAGCACAAGATACGCGTCCATCGGTACCTCACAGTGTGGCTGCCATTACAGCCTTTATGGTATGCATGCGGTTCTCGGCTTCGTCGAAGACTATGGACTGAGGGCTCTCGAAGACCTCGTCCGTAACTTCCATGCAGTCGATGCCGAACTTCTTGTACATTTCCTCGCCGGTCTTCGTCTTAAGATCGTGGAACGCGGGCAGGCAGTGCATGAAGCGGCACTGCGGTCCTGCGGCGTCCATCAGGGCTTTGGTGACGCGGTAGGGCGTAAGATCCTTTATGCGTTCTTCCCAGACAGCCTCCGGCTCGCCCATGGAGACCCAGACGTCCGTGTAGATTACGTCCGCGCCTTCTACGGCCTTTAACGGATCGGTCTCGAACTCCAGCACGGCGCCGGTCTCTTCGGCTATGGCCTTGCAGGTGTCCACCAGATCCTTTGCCGGGAAGTACTTCTCCGGGGCGCAGGCCACGAAGTGCATCCCCATCTTTGCGCAGCCCACCATGAGCGAGTTGCCCATGTTGAAGCGCGCGTCGCCCATGTA
>JAEEGI010003887.1_pt1 | contig 35321 bp, 38 predicted proteins | sample 8958751 | NCBI WGS metagenome assembly JAEEGI01 (sample SAMN16246545, study PRJNA631951) | gut metagenome | biome: gut microbiome; feature: rumen; material: KS-attached | host: Bos | place: Iran: Karaj | collected 2018-10 | reverse complement strand
GTGATAGGTGTCATAGGTTTCATCCTTGACTATTTAATTGGTAAATTTGAAAAGAAAGTGCTTTCATACTATGGCGTACATTGAGGTAAAAAACGTGAGCAAGGACTTTAAGCGACGGAATGCTGAGGGTAAGGATAGCACCATACATGTGCTTGACGATATCAGCTTCGAGGTAGAAAAGGGTGAGTTCGTATGCCTGCTGGGATTCTCAGGATGCGGAAAATCAACGCTACTGAATATGTTGGCGGGTTTTGAAAAACCTACCAAGGGAACGGTGTCGATAGATGGTGAAGAGGTAAAGAAGCCTTCGGCAAAGTATATCACCATATTTCAGCACTATGGACTGCTGCCGTGGCGCAATGTGAAGAAGAACATTGAGCTGGGGCTGGAGAACAAGAAACTGAGTAGGGAGGAACGAGAACATACGGCGCAGCAGTACCTGGAATTGGTGGGGCTGAAGGGCTTGGAACAGCAATTTCCTTCACAACTGTCAGGAGGACAGCAGCAACGTGTAGCAATAGCACGAGGATTGGCAGTGAATCCGGAGATACTTTTTATGGACGAGCCGTTTGGTGCGCTTGACCCCATAACCCGCAACAAACTGCAGGATGACTTGCTGACAATAGTAAAGGAACAGAAGAAAACCGTGATATTCGTGACACACGATATAGAAGAGGCTGTATATCTGGCTGATAGGGTGTTTGTGATGCAGTCGGGTCCCGGACGTATAGGCAAGATCTACGATGTGAAGATACGGCGTCCGCGCGACCGCAACTCCAGCGGCTTCGGCCTCTATCGTAAGGACATATATAACAAACTCTTCTCAATAAAAGAAAGTAACATTGAATATTATATTTAAAAAAATGACAAAAATGCAATATACATCATATCCTACACTGCATATCCTGCAGAAGAAAACATACATCTTCAGTGCAATGTTCATAATAGGCAACATCTTGCTGCCACAGTTATGCCACCTTGTTCCACAGGGCGGGCTAATGTTGCTCCCTATATATTTCTTCACCCTTGTCGGTGCATATTGCTACGGCATTAACTTAGGACTGCTTACGGCACTCTTGTCTCCGGTAGTCAACAACTTGCTTTTCGGTATGCCACCAACAACTGCCTTGCCGGCTATATTGGTGAAGTCGGTGTCGTTGGCGATAGCAGCAAGCTACGTAGCTCATCGTACCCAGCGTGTCAGTATAGGACTGCTGGCTCTGGTGGTAGTTGCGTATCAAGCCATCGGCATGGTGTTTGAATATATCTATACAAATAGTCTTAGTGCGGCACTGCAAGATGTGCGTCTCGGCATACCGGGACTGCTTATGCAGGTGTTGCTCGGCTATTTTGTTATAAAAAGAATATCAGAATGATGTCCTGCGTGTTTAATGGCATGGAATTACCATGCGACTGCTACGCACCTGACGTGCGTGAGATAATGAGCGACACCATAGAGCGTTTCGGAAAAGAAGAGTGGCATAAGGTAGTCCTGACAAATGAGATTCACGGGCACCTCGGCATATACTCTACCCTGGGAGCCAAGATGGGGTGTTATGCCATGTCGCTGCATGAGGGTGATGATGAACCGAAGGTGTTGTCGTATGCAGGAAGTCAGCCGCCGGTAAGTTGCTTCAATGACGGTCTTCAGGTTAGCACGGGTGCTACGATGGGGCACGGACTGTTCTTTCTGTCAGACGAAGACGAGAAACGTATAGAGGCACGTTTTACATGGAAGGATGAGACCCTGCTCCTCCGACTGCGAAGCGAGTATGCCCAGACTATACAAAATGACATCAGGCATGGCGTAGAGGCATACGGTCATTCGCCACGATACTGGAGCTATGTGCGGCAACTCGCATTGAAGTACTGGAGTCAGTGGAATCGTGATGAGATTTTTGAGAAAGCAGAATAATAAAGGAATAGCCACTGTGCTTGCACAGATGTGCAGTTTATTCCTTTCTTCATGGTAGGGAGACGTAATACAACTCGTTTCTCAATACATTTGAAGTAATTTCGTATTTTTTATGGAGTCGTTATGTCGTGAGACATGACGGCTTTTTTGTTTTTCGTGGTTTTACCGTAAAAATAATCTGAGATATTTTGCAGTTTCAGAAAATATTATTACTTTTGCATCAGCGAATGCTATTATGTAGATAAACCATAGACAATGTTATTCACCATAATAACCTGCACATATAACGCAGAGGCTGTGCTGCAGCGTACGCTCGACAGCGTAGCCCGTCAAGGCTATGCTGATGTGCGGCATGTCATAATGGACGGAGCCTCCACCGATGCCACCATGGCTATGGTGCGCAAATATGAAAGTGAGAACCGTCGCCACGATATCGTCGTGGTGAGCGAGCGCGATAATGGCCTGTACGATGCCATGAACAAGGCTTTGCAGTTGGCAAAGGGCGACTATGTGGTATTCCTCAATGCCGGCGATATGCTGCATGCCGACGATACCCTGGAACGTATGGCAGACAAGATTGGCAACAATTGCTACGGTGTGGTGTATGGTGATACCGACATTGTTGATGCGGAAGGCCATTTCATTGCACCGCGTCGTCTGCGTCCGCCGGAGCATCTCACGTGGAAGTCGTTTCGCGACGGCATGCTCGTGTGCCATCAGGCATTCTATGCCAATGTTGATATAGCGAGGCTGACAGGCTACGATGTGCGTTACCGCCTTTCGGCAGACGTCGATTGGTGCATAAGGGTGATGAAAGAAGCCGATGCGCAGGGATTGCCAATGCTTAATACCGGCATGGTGCTGTGCGACTATCTCGACGGCGGAATGTCAGTCACTAACCACCGTGCCTCGTTGCTGGAGCGTTTCAGTATAATGAGACGACACTACGGACTATTAACCACCATATATAAACACGTTACATTTTTGTTTCGCTCATGGTAGAACTCGGAAAGATATCAAAATACAGAAGCGAGTTGATGGGCTTCGCGATAATCATCGTGATGCTGTTCCATGTACCGCTGTCGCGTCTCGATCCCTTCTTCGGACTGCGTAGGATGGGCAACCTTGGTGTTGACATCTTCTTCTTCCTCTCAGGTATAGGCTTATGGTATTCATGGACAAAGCAGCAAGATTGGCGTCGTTTCTACCTTAACCGTGCTTTGCGCATATATCCGGCATGGCTCATCGTGGCAGGCTATTTCTATATAAGCCGTTTCCATGGTACCACCACTGCGAGCTATGTGGACCTCGCAGGCGACATTATAGTAAACTGGGACTTCTGGCTTCACGACGAACTTACGTTCTGGTATGTTCCTGCAACCATGATGCTATATCTCTTTGCACCGCCATACATGGAACTGGTACGCCGTCATCCTATATACCGATGGATTGTAGTGTTGCCACTTATGTGGTGTATCATAGTGCAGTATGTAGCTCCGGTTCATCAGGCGGTAGGCCATATAGAGATATTCTGGAGCCGTGTGCCGATATTCTTCCTCGGTATCAACTTCGCAGAGGCCGTAAGGCAGAAGCGTGAGATTGACAAGCAGGCATGGTGGATGATCATCGGACTCTTCGCTCTCAGCCTTTGGGCATGTATATGGCTTGAGCAGATGAGGCATGGCAGGTTCCCTCTCTACACTGAGCGTATGCTCTATATAGTACTTGCCATCACCACCATATTGATAATGTCGAAGGTCTTCGACTGGCTTTGCGGCAGCAAGGCAGGCACGTACGTAAACAAATGGTTTGCGTGGGTGGGTGGCATATCGTTAGAGATATACCTTGTTCATGTGCAGTTTGTGCTTAATCCTCTGCAGCAATACCGCTTGGGTTACTGGCCCACCTTCTTCGCCACACTGGCGATATCACTGCCTGTGGCATGGATCATAAGCAAGGTATGCTCTGTGGTGATTAACAAACTGAAGACGAAAATTTAAAAGAATTCATAATTCACAACTTGTTTCACAAGAACTCACATTATGTTTAGAATAGGAATGGGATACGACGTCCACCAGCTTGTGGAAGGCAGAGACCTTTGGCTCGGTGGCATTAAGATAGCACACACACACGGACTGCTCGGCCATAGTGATGCCGACGTGTTGATTCATGCCATATGCGACGCATTGCTTGGCGCAGCCAACATGCGCGATATAGGCTATCACTTCCCCGATACGGCGGCAGAGACCGACGGCATCGACTCCAAGATATTACTGTCGAAGACCATCGATCTTATAGCCACCAAAGGCTACAGACTGGGCAACATAGATTGCACTGTATGCGCCGAACAGCCAAAGCTGAATCCTCACATCGACGCCATGAAGCAGTGTCTTGCAGAGGTGATGCGCACCGACATCGACAATATATCGATAAAAGCCACTACAACGGAGAAACTCGGTTTTACGGGTCGTAAGGAAGGAATGTCTGCCTATGCCGTGGCACTTATAGAGAAATAACCAAACACCTCATAACGCTATGATAGACTATTTTGTAGGAAATATGTGGCTCGTATGGCTGATAGTCAGCATCGGGCTGTTACTGCTCGAACTTACCAGCGGCGACTTCTATGTTATTTGTTTCGCTTTTGGTGCCGTGGCTTCAATCGTCGGTGCAGCCATAGGACTCCCTCTGTGGGCGCAGGTTTTTATATGGGCAGTATGCTCAGTGCTGTGTCTTTACTTCGTCAGGCCCTCGCTCGTCAGGCGGTTGCATGGCAAGGAGAACGAACGTAAGAGCAATGTCGATGCCCTTGTAGGCAGACAAGGCATTGTCATCGATACTATAGCAGCCGGTGGTTTCGGCTATGTGAAGATTGACGGTGACGAGTGGCGCTCCGTTTCTTCCGATGGCAGCGAGATAGCCCAAGGTACTACCGTGACTGTCATCTCGCGCGACAGCATCATTCTAACAGTAAGCTCTGAGTGAAAAGTGAAAAGTGAAGAGTGAAAAATACAAGTTACGCTTGTCCTCGCTATGCTCTGAGTGAAAAACGAGAAGTGAAGAGTGAAAAGTGAAAAATACAAGTTACGTTCGTTTCCACAAACCTCTTCTTAATTCATAATTCACAATTCTTAACTCATAATTCTTAATTCTTAACTCATAATTCATCGCCCAATCTCCCTCCCTCACAGGGAGGGCTGGGGAGGGTCTCATAACTCATCGCCCAATCTCCCTCCCTCACAGGGAGGGTCGGGGAGGGTCTCATAACTCATAACTTATTTATTACTATGGGATTTTTAACAACATTTCTTATTGTCATTGTAGTATTGGCAATAGTAGTCTTGAAAAAGACAATCGTGATTATTCCTCAGTCGGAAACCAAAATCATTGAACGACTGGGTAAGTATTACAACACCCTTGAACCGGGCATCAATATCATCATTCCTTTCATCGACAAGGCAAAGGATATGGTGGCAATGGCACGCGGACGCTATGTGCTTACCGACCGCATCGACCTTCGTGAGCAGGTGTACGACTTCCCTTCTCAGAATGTTATCACCAAGGATAACATCCAGATGGAAATCAATGCACTGCTGTATTTCCAGATCGTCGATCCGTTCAAGGCCATGTATGAAATCAGTAACCTGCCTAACGCTATCGAGAAGCTTACACAGACTACCCTGCGTAACATCATCGGTGAGATGGAGCTCGACCAGACGCTGACTTCACGCGATACCATCAACTCTAAGTTGCGTCTTGTCCTTGATGACGCTACCAACAAGTGGGGTATCAAGGTGAACCGCGTAGAACTGCAGGACATCATTCCGCCTGCTACCGTATTGCAGGCCATGGAGAAACAGATGCAGGCAGAGCGTAACAAACGTGCCACCATCCTTACCTCTGAGGGTGAGAAGCAGGCTGTCATCCTGAAGTCTGAGGCCGACAAGACCGCAGTCATCAACCGTGCTGAGGCTGCCAAGCAGCAGCAGATTCTGCAGGCAGAAGGTGAGGCACAGGCTCGCATACGTAAGGCTGAGGCTGAGGCTGTAGCCATCGACAAGATTACTGAGGCTGTGGGCAAGAGTACCAACCCTGCCAACTACCTCCTGGCACAGAAATACATACAGACTCTGCAGGACATCGCCAGCGGCAACGACACCAAGACCGTTTACCTGCCTTACGAGGCTACTAACCTCATGGGCTCTATCGGCGGCATAAAGGATCTGTTCAAGAGCGAGTAACAGTCCCTCTTTAAGAGCGAATAAACATAAAGCCCCTCTTAATCACTCCTTGCATGGAAAGGTTAAGAGGGGCTTAAATTATATTTTTAGAAACGAATTAGAATAATTAGCCATAATAATTATTAATGAAATTCGCGTCAGAATTATTATAATTATGGTAATTTCTTTCCTTCAAGAACAACATGTAATTAACTCTTTAAGAGTTTTATTTACTTTCTTGTGTAAATACGCATTTAGGGTTAATACCCACTCGTAAAAGACTTACTAAAAAGTCTTTGCTGAAAATAAATCCTTACTTTTTGCGTGATATTCAAAAAAAAATTATACCTTTGCAGTTAGTTCGATTACTTAAACAAATAATAACAATATGAAAAAGCTGATTTATTCAATGCTGGCACTGCTCTGTGTCGCATTAACGTTCACAAGTTGTGGAGGTGAGGATATATCCAACGAAAAAGCTGGTAAAGGCACAATTGGCAATCCGTATAGCCCCATAGAGGCTATCAATGCCGTGCAAGGTCTGAAATGGAAGAGTAATACCGACTACGACAAGACAGACGATGTATATATAAAAGGAAAGATATCCAGAATCTCAAACAATGGAACATTTGCTGAGGGCGGAACTTATGGCAATGCTTCATTCTTCATTTCCGCTGACGGCAGTCAGAACAATGAGTTCTTCTGCTTCCGCATCCTCTACTTGGGAAATAAGAAATATGAGACAGGTCAGACTGACATCCGTGTCGGCGACGAGGTTGTCGTTTGTGGCAAGTTGATGAACTACCAGGAAAATACTCCCGAGACGGTATCAGGTCAGGCTTATCTCGTTTCGCTGATCAGCAATTCTGTCTCCTTTCTGACTAATGCCACTGCTCAAGTCTGGACATCGAATACAGACGGCACTTATGGTTCTGGCTATTGTACCACAACGCAAGGTCTGAAAGTAGGCTACTATAAGCATACAAGTACTATGAATGCGGTGGCTCCTAATGAAAGTCAAATACGCATTTACAAGAACTCAGTACTCAGCATTGCCACGACAAACGGAAGGAAGATAAAGAAAATCGTCATTGGCTGCATACCTGATTATTGCTATAACCTACAGGGATTGGATGGTGTTGCCACTGCTGTTGCTAACACTTCTGCCAATACTGTTACTTGGGAAGGCTCTGCCAGCAAGGTGGTCCTTCATGCTGCCAATGGCCAGGTCAAAATAGAAAAGATCACCGTGGAATTTGAATAAGGCAGGTTTAACATACCTGCGAGAATGAATTTTTTTTTCGTATTTAACTTGCGAATCCTTGCGATGAAAATCACCAAACTCTATTTTGGTGCCAAAAATCGCAAGGATTTTTCGTTTTTAGTAACGTGCTGGTAATCAGTGATGTGTATCAGACGGGAAATCGTCTGGAATGGTAAGGCATTGTAAAAGCATAGCTTTTACAACGTAATATGGCTCATCCGACATTACGAGTGATGACTATCGCATCACTCGTAATGTCGGATGAGCCAAAGAAATGGCCGCATATTGGTCATCCACGCTCTATGAGCAGGATATTGACGCTGCCAATTCAATGACTACACGCTCTGAACGATTGAGTTACTCACGTTCCATCAGAACTTCAGGCATGCCAGTCCGCGCCGTCTGCCCATATTGATAGGACATTTTTGACATTTCATGCTCTGAAAAAAGTTCGCGGGAAAACGCAAACCAGAGTTAGAAAATACCATAAAACGAAGAAGGAAGTACCCCGAAAAGGACTTTTTTCTTCGTTTTTTTGTGTAAAGTGATAGCTTTTAGCGCGAAATAGCAGCCATTTTACGTTCTAAAAGGATATCTTTTGCGAGGTAAAAGGATAGCTTTCACAATGTAATATGATAGCTTTTACCGCAAGAATAAAATGCTGCCACTGAGTATCAATAAGTTACGGCTGCGCCAAAATTGCCGAAAAACCGACCTACCGCAAAGTTTTTCAGAAAACAGCCCTCTATAACGGGTTAAGAAAGGCGTTGTGATAGGACAAAATCAATTACCAATGTTTTGCTTTGCCATTTCACAGATATCAGATTTTTCGCTGATGAAAACCAAGATAACAAATGAATAGTGAATAATACAAGTTACATTTAGACTTACCATCAAGCCAGTGTCACCAGCGTATTATTCACTATTCATTATTCACTATTCACTCTGAGCGTAGCGAAGCAATGCCTTACGGGATGACCGGTCGCACCGAGCAGCCATAGCACCGTGGAGAAATGCCACCCCAGGTCATCATCGTAGCGTTTTGGGGTTCATTTCTGAACCATATACCATTAGCGTCTTGCCCATAACCTTTGGATGTATAGTAATTGCCTTGTATACCTACTTCCCACAGGCCATCGGACGCAACCATAGCACCAGCAGCAGGAAGGAAAATGTGGGTATCTGATGCTGTAGTATAGTATTCCGAAGGGTTGTCACCACCGTTGGGAAATTTCATCTTACCCTTATCGTTGTTATTCTTGACCTTATAGAATATGAAACCCTTGACATTGGTATTTTTGTAGTTGTTTGTCCACTCGCAATAGCAGTTGGCATACAATTCTTGCCCATTCTCATTAGTTGGCATGCGCCATGCGCCACCCCAGTTTACATGAGCAGCATCGTCGTTTAGTTCGAGTTGTTTTTTGTTGTCAACTACACCGTATTCGCTGGTGTCGTTGTATTTAGTCAAGCTTTTATCTGTGCCATTACACCATTTGTAGGTTGTCCAATCGTAGTAATTCTTTTTGTTGGTTTCGCCCCATGCGAAGTAGTCACCATACTCCCATGGATTATTCGCACCAATATTGCATGTTGCCCATTTGACAGACAAACCGAGGTCAACATACTCATGGCCGTTGGCAGGGTCAGCATACGAATTATCATCCATATCCGCACCACCACACGACGTCAACATAACCATGCTCATTATGCCCATGAACATCATCAGAGTAGATAAAACATTGTTTTTCTTCTTCATAATTCTTTTCATTTTTTTATCAAAATATCCATCTATACCGTATTGACAAAATACGCATAACGCTGAAAACGCAAACCGTCCCCGTACACAGAGCATCAGCGCTCCGTATGCGGACGGATTATTATGTCAGCATACCATTCATCACTTCTTAGCCAACAGGTCACGAATTTCCGTCAGCAGTTTCTCCTCTGCAGATGGCTCTGCCGGAGCTTCTTCTGCTGCCTCTTCCTTTTTCTTGCGACTAACCTTGTTGACAGCCTTTATCATCAGGAAAATACACAGTGCGATGATGAGGAAATCAAGTATATTCTGAACAAACTGACCATAAGCCAGCACAGCAGCGCCTGCCTTCTTGGCTTCAGCAAGAGTCTTGTAACTGCCCTCGCCCAGGTTAATGAACAGGTCAACGAAACTTACGCCACCAGTAGCCTTTGAGATAAGAGGCATGATGACATCCTCCACCAAACTGGTGACAATCTTACCGAAAGCACCGCCGATGATTACACCGATTGCCATGTCCATCACGTTGCCGCGCATGGCAAACTCCTTGAATTCAGAAAAAAATTTGCTCATAATAATAATGTGTATATTGTTAAATTGAAATGTGCAAATAGCAATTTGACTACAAAATTACAAACTTTTTATCTAAATAAAGCATTTTAATTATTTTTTTTTGCAAATAGACTGATAATTGAAAAAAAAATAGTAATTTTGCAACCAAATTTGTACCAGGATACATTTTTTATCTAATTTATAAATTAAAAACAAAAATGACAAAAGTAGCTATTAACGGTTTCGGCCGCATCGGTCGTCTCGCTTTCCGTCAGATGTTTGAGGCTGAGGGTTACGAGGTAATTGCAATCAACGATCTTACAAGCCCAAAGATGCTTGCTCACCTTCTTAAGTATGACACCGCTCAGGGTGGTTTCGCTGGCAAGTTCGGCGAGGGTAAGCACACTGTAGAGGCTGGTGAGGACTACATCGTAGTTGATGGTAAGAAGATCACTATCTACGCTAAGCCAAACGCAGCTGAGCTGCCATGGGGTGAGCTCGGTGTTGACGTAGTTCTCGAGTGCACAGGTTTCTACACTTCTAAGGAGAAGGCTTCTGCCCACATCCAGGCTGGCGCAAAGAAGGTTGTTATCTCTGCTCCTGCAGGCAATGACCTCCCAACCATCGTTTACAACGTTAACCACAAGACTCTGACTCCAGCTGACACAGTTATCTCTGCTGCTTCTTGCACAACTAACTGTCTCGCTCCTATGGCTGCTGCCCTGAACGCATACGCTCCTATCGCTTCAGGTATCATGTCAACCATACACGCTTACACTGGCGACCAGATGATTCTCGACGGTCCTCAGCGCAAGGGTGACCTCCGTCGTTCACGTGCAGGTGCTCAGAACATCGTTCCTAACTCAACAGGTGCTGCCAAGGCTATCGGCCTCGTTATCCCTGAGCTGAACGGTAAGCTCATCGGTTCTGCACAGCGTGTTCCAACTCCAACAGGTTCTACAACAATCCTCGTTGCTGTTGTTAAGGCTAAGGACGTTACTGTTGAGGGTATCAACGCTGCCATGAAGGCTGCTTCTACAGAGAGCTTCGGTTACACTGAGGATCAGATCGTTTCTTCTGACATCATCGGTATGAAGTTCGGTTCTCTCTTCGACGCTACTCAGACAATGGTTAGCAAGATCGACGACGACACATATCAGGTACAGGTTGTTTCTTGGTATGACAACGAGAACTCTTACACTTCTCAGATGGTTCGTACTATCAAGTACCTCGCAGAGCTCAAGTAATCTCACTGAAGATTATAGCAATAATAAAAGGTGCATCGGATTTCCGGTGCACCTTTTTTATTGTATCACATATAAAAGAGATAAGGACTTTTTTATAATATAAACCTCCTTAGACTTTTCCAAGCCACAGCGGTCCGTTGCCTTTTCCTATATGAAGATCTTTGCCTCCATTTATTCCTCTATTTATTACATCCTTGCCAAAGCGAACAGCGTCAGACAATGACTGTCCTTCTGCAAGATATGTTGCTATGGCACTCGACAGTGTGCATCCCGTACCATGCAGGTTTGTGGTTTCTATGCGAGGCGACGTAAAGGTGTGTTTCTCTCCCTCTGCTGTAATGAGTATATCCGTCATATCACAACCGTCAGCATGTCCTCCCTTCAACAGTACACTGTAACGCCCCTTTGCACCATGCGGCAAGCATAGGCGTTCTGCCTCCGGTATATTGGGAGTAACAAGGGTACACAATGGAAACAAAGCCTCGGAAACATATTCTATGCAGTCATCACTCATAAGCTGCGTGCCGCTGGTAGAAATCATCACGGGGTCACACACAACGGGACACGCCACGTCATGCAGAGCCTCAACGATGGCTTCTGCACACTCCTTGTTGGGTATCATCCCGATTTTTATTGCACCTATGGCATAGTCAGAGAGTACCGCACGCAGCTGTGCTGCCAACATATCTTTCCCAACAGGCATAACGCCCAGCACACCCATTGTGTTCTGCGCCGTAACAGCCGTCACGACCGTTGCACAGTAATGCCCAAGTGCTGTCACCGTCTTCAGGTCCTGCTGTATGCCTGCGCCAGCTCCGCTGTCACTGCCTGCTATGGTCAATATCACTTCCATGCGTCTCCTAGAATCATGGCTCCTCCAAAGCCCATTTGTCTTACTTCGTCAAGCCTGTCAAACGTGATGCCACCGAGGGCATACACCTTTTCATCAATAGTGCCGTCAGAAACTGCCTCAGATATCATCTTCCTCGTAAAAGCAGAGCGATAACCCTGCTTTGATATGGAATCGAATATCGGCGAAAGCGACACATAATCCATTTTCTGTTTCCACTCCCTTACCTCATCAAGTGAATGACAGCTTCTGCTGACAGTGCCCCCCCACCCTTTCGGCGGTTCTGCGTTTCGAGAATTAAGATGCACTCCACCGACAGCATACTGTTCTGCCAAAGAAAAGAAATCATGAAGTACAACCCTCGAACGGTATTCTATTGGTATCCGGCACAACAAATCCTCAACCTGACGTATGTCAGCTTCAGGTTTCCTTATATGCACCTTGAAACCACGATGGAGATAGTCGTTTATAGCCTCAGCTTCTTCATCAAAGAAAAAGGGACACGTTATCACTATTGTTTCAAACATGACTTTCCTGATTTATAGAAATCGAAACTTGCATCCCAATCCTTCCATACAGGTTCACGTCCAAGTTCTTTCAAACGTCTGTTTATCTCCTTGGCAGTGCGGTCGTCACTGACGGTAAACTGTTCCAGCGCCTGCGGATAGGTATGGTAACCACCAGGGTTGACCTTTGACTCTGCCGACATGGTGGTAACACCGAGCGTACACATATTGTCACGGATGAACTGTGGCTCACGGGTTGAGTAGGAAATATCCACATCATGGTCAAAGATACGCATGGCGAATGTCACCTGAGCTAACTCACGGTCATTAACAAAGCAGTTGGGCTGGAAGCCTTCATTCTGTGCAGGACGCATACGCGGGAAGTTGACAGAATACTTTGTGCGCCAGTAATGCTTCTGCAGATAACGCAGATGATACGCCATCATAACGACATCGGTGCGCCACTCTTTTTCCAAACCGAGCAATGCTCCCATGCCTATGGAGTGAACACCCGCCTGTCCCATACGGTCGAAACCATTAAGTCGCCATTCAAAAATACTCTTCATGCCTGCGGGATGGTATATCTTATAGTTCTCACGGTGGTATGTCTCCTGGAAACATATCACACCGTTAAGTCCATGCTTGGTCAACTCATAGTATTCCTCCGCCTTGAGAGGCATCACCTCTATCTTGATGTTTGAAAAATATTTCTTTGCTATGTCAATGGCCTTAGCAAGATAAGGCACACCGGCCTTGGCAGGGTTTTCGCCCGTCACAAGAAGGATATTCTCAAAGGGAGCGAGTTTCTTGATAGCCTTGTACTCATCCTCTATCTGTTCTGGTGTCAGTATGGTGCGTGCCATCGGATTACTGCGATGGAAACCGCAATAGACACATGAATTAGAACAGGAGTTTGTAATATAAAGTGGAATGAACATTGACATCGTTCTGCCGAATCGTTCCTCCGTATATTTCCTTGACAAACGCGCCATCTGCTCAAGATATGGTTCCGCAGCAGGTGAAATCAATGCCATAAAGTCGTTTACATCGCAGTGGTCTTTTGCCAACGCACGGCGCACGTCCATCTCGGTCATCTGAGCAATCTGCTCTGTGGTCTCCTCCCAACTTATGTTAAGTAATTCGTCTGAAAACACTTTTTTGTTACTATTTTACTTATATTATTCTTTTCTTATACATTTTTGCCGCCATCAAACACATAGCGGAGCATAACAGCATCCTTCCATACATCAGCATACTTCAGCCAGTTCTCCAACCGCACCACCTCAGCGAAACCTGTTTTCACAAGCATCGCAATGGAAGGGGCATTGTCTGCTGGAACCACACAATATATCTGCTGTAGGTTCAATGTACTGCTACAATACTGCTGCAACAGTCTTATAGCCTGTTCGGCATAGCCTTTTCCCTGTTCTTCATTCAATATTGCCACTCCCATCTCTGCACGCAGATGCTGAGGTGCGAAATTGAACAAGTCTATCAATCCTACCGCCTTGCCGTCAACACGTATCACGAAACGAACCTGCTTGTCAGCATAAATGTCAAATTGCTGCGATGAGATATAGTTGCGAAGGGCATAACGGCTGTATGGTGCATTAGTATCACTGACACACCACATCTGAGGGTCATTCTCTATAGTGTACAACACCTCAAGGTCTTCCGGTTCAAGGGCAGTAAGCGTTACTTCCTTCATAGTTCTTTCGGACTTCTGTCACCTCGCATAAACATCATCGCCAGCAACATGATGACAGCAAGATAGAAAAAAGACACATCGCCACTAACCATATATATAATACAGTCAGCAAAAGCTATATTATTGATTATGACAAGTCGCATCAAGCACATCATGCCGTATTTTGTCAAACCTGATTTTTCGTCTGGCTCAGTATTGTCATACCTTTCACTATTAACATACTTCAATGATGCTGGTATGAGAACAAGTGTCAACACTATCATCAACATCTTCAGGTAATACATCGTCACCTGAGGTATGTCTATGAGCGGCGTGTCTATGACATAATTCACTATAATGAAAGTCATAGCAAGAAACACTGTGAGACCTATTGTCAAGGCATACCACACTGTCTTCAGTTTCTTATTCATAATTCATTTATTATTTTTGCATGGTTGGAAAGCATATTCCTTCAACTCTGTTATCGAAGGTGTCTCTCCACACAAAGCGCATTTCTTATTCTTACTGAATGTGAATCTATTCCATTGCATCGTCAGGGCATCGAATGTCAGCATACTGTCATACAACGGTTCTCCAATGCCTGCCAGATGCTTTATCACCTCTGTTGCCTGCACTGTACCAAGCATACCGGCAATGCTTCCAAGCACTCCTACCATGGCACATGTTTCCACGTCTTCCTTCTTCGGAGGTTCAGGAAACAGGCATCGGTAACAGGCTGTACCTGGCTTATGGGTCATCACCTGGCCACTGTATCTGTTTATTCCACCGATACAAAACGGCTTATCCAACATCACACAGGCATCATTGACGAGATACTTTGCGGAGAAGTTGTCCGAACCTTCAACCACGAAGTCATAGCTGCGTATGATGTCAAGGGCATTGTCTTCATTGAGATACAGTTCATGTTTCTCTATCTCGACATCGGGATTCAGCGCCTTAATACGCTCAGCTGCAGAATCCACTTTCGGCCTACCTACGTCTGCCGTAGAGTGAATGACCTGTCGCTGCAGATTTGTCAACGACACCGTATCGCCGTCCACCAGACCGATAGTTCCCACTCCTGCTGCTGCAAGATACAGGGCAACTGGCGACCCCAATCCACCTGCTCCCACTATGAGCACACGCGAATTGAGAAGCTGCTTCTGTCCTTCCATGCCGAAACCGTCGAGTATCAGATGACGGTTGTATCTGCGAAGCTGTTCCTTATTAAAGTTTTCGCAAGTCATGTGTCAATTTTGCTGCACAGAAATTAGGTCCGCACATGGTACAATATTCTCCGTCTGTATGTCCAGCCTCCTCAAAGTATTGCAGTGAACGCTCTGGGTCTAGACTCAGATGGAACTGGTCACGCCAGCGGAAGTCGAAACGTGCCTTTGAAAGTGCGTTGTCACGCACCTGTGCACCCGGATGTCCTTTGGCAAGGTCTGCCGCATGGGCTGCTATCTTGTATGTCACGACACCTACACGCACGTCTTCACGATTAGGCAATGCAAGGTGTTCTTTTGGCGTCACATAGCAAAGCATTGCTGTACCAAACCATGCTATCTGTGCACCACCAATGGCGCTCGTGATATGATCGTAACCCGGCGCAATGTCTGTCACTATCGGACCAAGTGTGTAGAATGGTGCCTCGTGGCAATGGTCAAGCTGACGCTCCATGTTTTCACGTATCTTATGCATCGGAACGTGGCCTGGTCCTTCAATAAATGCTTGCACGTTCTTCTCCCATGCACGCGTCACGAGTTCGCCCATGGTATCCAGTTCCGCAAACTGTGCCGCATCATTGGCATCTGCCGTACAACCAGGGCGCAGTCCGTCACCGAGCGACAGGGCCACGTCATACTGTGCCACGATGTCGCAGATATCATCGAAATGCTCATAAAGGAATGATTCCTTGTCGTGTATCAGGCACCATTTGCTCATTATAGAACCGCCGCGGCTTACTATTCCGCAAAGGCGCGAATCGGCAAGATGCACATTCTGACGGCGTATGCCTGCATGGATGGTGAAGTAGTCAACACCTTGCTCGCACTGTTCTATCAGCGTGTCCTTGAATAGCTCCCAGTCAAGGTCTTCCACCTTTCCGTCCACTTTCTCCAGTGCCTGATATATTGGTACCGTACCAACCGGCACCGGACAGTTGCGCACAATCCATTCACGCGTTTCGTGAATGTTTGCACCAGTGGAAAGGTCCATCAGTGTGTCGCCTCCCCATTTGCATGACCACACAGCCTTGTCCACCTCCTCGTCTATGGAAGATGTGGTGGCAGAGTTTCCGATATTGGTGTTTATCTTCACAAGGAAGTTGCGGCCAATTATCATCGGCTCACTCTCCGGGTGGTTGATGTTTGCAGGAAGCACCGCACGACCTCTGGCTATCTCGTCACGCACAAACTCCGGTGTGATATGCGTCTTGATACCCAGTTCCTCACAGTTCATGTTTTCGCGCATTGCCACATACTCCATCTCCGGCGTTATAATGCCGGCCTTGGCGTATGCCATCTGCGTTATTGCCTTGCCCTGCTTTGCACGGCGTGGCAACTGTATATGCTCAAAGCGCAGTGAGTCGAGCGAACGGTCTGCAAGTCGCTGCTTGCCATACTCGCTCGTTATCTCCGACAACTGTTCCGTGTCCTCACGGTCAATTATCCACTGCTCTCTCATGCGCGGCAGACCTTTCTTCAAATCCACCTCTATATTAGGATCTGAGAATGGGCCGCTTGTGTCGTATATGTATACCGGGGCATTCTGTTCTGTATGGGGCACGCCATTCTTATCCTTCGTCACCGTTGGCGTAAGGTTCACCTTTGTCATTCCCACCTTTATATATGGGAACAGCTTGCCCTGCATGTATGCTTTTTCTCTTTTTGCGTATGCTTTGTTATCTTGTGGCATAGTGATGTCCAAGTTATGAGTTAAGAGTTTTAATTAAGAAATGCGGTCAACGGACTTGAAGCCTCAGCGCTGTCACTCACTGCGCCGAGACCTGCTTCATATGCACGACGGCCTGCTATCACAGCTTCTTTGAATGCCACCGCCATCTGCACAGGGTCGCCAGCTACAGCTATTGCAGTGTTTACCAAGCAGCAGTCTGCTCCCAGTTCCATTGCCTCTGCGGCATGGCTCGGAGCGCCAATACCTGCATCCACCACCACAGGCACTGTGGCCTGCTCTATGATTATCTGCAGGAAATCTCTCATGCGCAATCCTTTGTTCGTTCCTATAGGAGCAGCCAACGGCATAACGGTGGCGGCACCAGCCTCCTCAAGGTGCTTGCACAGTGTGGGGTCTGCCTGGCAGTATGGCAGTACCACAAAACCCAGTTTTACCAACTGCTCTGTGGCCTTCAGCGTCTCCACTGAATCAGGCAGCAAATAGCGAGGGTCTGGATGTATCTCCAGTTTCAGCCAGTTAGTACCGAATGCCTCGCGTGCCATCTGTGCAGCAAACACTGCTTCCTCAGCATTGCGCACACCACTTGTGTTTGGCAACAGCTGTATGTTTTTGTTCTGCGTGATGTGTGTCAGCAGGTCATCCTGCTCGTCATCCAGTTCCACGCGCTTCATTGCCACTGTCACCATTTCCGTCTCACTTGCCTTGATAGCCTCTGCCATCAGGGCATTGTTGTTGAATTTTCCTGTTCCCAGGAACAGACGCGAGTTAAACTCACGTCCTGCTATAATCAGTTTATCCATATACTTGTTTTTCTATTTTTATAAGTCGTTTCATTTCTTCTACCGGCTCTGATGCCGTCAGCACACTGCCGCTCAGCGCAATGCCGTCTATGTCTATAGCCTTTATCTGCGGAATGTCCTCTGCCGTTATGCCTCCTATTGCCACCACAGGAATACTCATTCCCTCTTCCTTCATACATTTCACTATGTATTCATATCCTTCAAGGCCTAACACTGGCGAGAGATTCTTCTTCGTTGAAGTAAAGCGGAACGGGCCGCAACCTATGTAGTCTGCCCCTGCTGAGCAATGCGCCCTCACGTCATCAATGGTATTTGCCGTCGCTCCTATTATAAAATCCCTGCCAAGCAACTTACGGGCTTCTGCTATGGGCATGTCATTCTTCCCAAGATGCACGCCGTCAGCACCGATTTCCCTAACAAGTTCTACGTGGTCATCTATAATAAAGGTAGCATCCTGTTCCTTACACATTGCATTGACTTGCATTGCTACAGGACGTATCTCATCTGCCGTTACATCTTTCATGCGCAACTGAATCCACCGGCATCCACCTTCCAGTGCCATCCGTATGGAGTCAAGGTAAGTGTATTTATCCGTGTAATGACTAATAAACTGAATCATCCTCCGCAAGCAGCTTTTATGATCAACACATTAGCACCTTCTTTAAGTGGTGTACTGTCCCAGTTACTTCTCTGAATCATTGTCTGTTCAACAGCCAATGCCACGCCACGCTCCGGCAGAGCCAGTTCCCTTGCCAGTTCGCCTACGTTCTTTGCAGACGTCTCTGTTTCCTTATTATTAACTTTTATCTTCATATCATATAATAAAAACAATGAGCAACAACCGCATATAATAATAAAGCGGTCATCACTCGAAGTTCGTCATTCTAAAATCCATTCCCTACGGCAGCATTACCTGCATCAGGTCATTATGGGTATAATCTCAGCCTTGTATTCTGTCGTTTTCAGGACAAAATTCATCAGCACCCCGAGTATATTAAAGACAAAGTTACTAAAAATTCATGAAAAACACAAATATTTATTGTTATTGAAATATTTTTCCTCAAAAAATTTTGTCAGTTCAGAAAAAAGTATTACCTTTGCACTCGCTTAACAAAAACAACAACTATGGTGCCCGTAGTTCAGTTGGTTAGAGCGTCAGATTGTGGTTCTGAATGTCGTGGGTTCGAGTCCCACCGGGCACCCTCAAAAGAATATCCCTGCAAACACCAGTTTGTAGGGATAATTCTTTTTATCAGGTTTTCTATTATATTTAATTCTCAGAATAGCTAATCATTTTTAACTTCTGACACGAAGCAAGCCACGAGTCCATAGGTGATAGTTGGACGAATCCATATCTCCGTGAGAAAATAGTCTGTATATTCATCAACGGGGGTAAGGTATATGACATAATTATATAGTGCGGCAATGGCCACATCTACAAAAAATATCATCCATAAGTTGCGTTTGGAGTAAGACTTCCATTTTTTACGAGCATAGAAGAAGGTGAGCATGAGAAGAAGCAACACCGATAATGTAAGGCATAAAAGATGAAGCGGATAGTTTGCCAACGGTGGCGGAAAGAGTACGTCACGCAACAACACCGTGATGCCAACGCATACCGAACACCAGTAATTAAACTTCTGCGTCTCTAAGCGATTGAAGATATACATCCATATCATCAACAAGCATGCAATATAAAACACATTAAGCACTAACTCCGGCCACGCCTCTCTTATTCCCAAATAGCCTACCCCATATAGCATGACACCCACGGAGAACACTCCTGCCAGAGCCGTAATCACGACATCCACAATCTTCGTTTTTTCCTTGTATCTTATATTCATAGAACCATTTTTAGTTAAACCATGTAACAAAACTGTTATTCCTCTCAGATGCAAAGTTAATGATTTTATTCCATACATGCAAAAGATAAAAGCAGTAATTTCTGAAAAACTCCTTGCTGCTTACAAAGATACTTCAAAAATCTTCCTTAACCTATTCTGGTGCACACAAAAAAACACGCACATTGGTTATAAGACAGCCTATGAAAAACATAGAACTATCCTTGGAAGAGCATCTGGAAAGAAGTAAAATCACATCACAGAAACATTTTTGTTTTAAAATTTAACTAAAAATATTGCAGAGGAACCAAGAAAAATGGTAACTTTGCAGAAGCGAATAAAATACTAAAGGCAAATGAAACTAACAGAAGCTCAAAAGAAAGTATCAACTTCCCCGGCATTTTGGGAGAACATAGAGAGGGGCAAGAAGCAAGTAGAATATTGGCAAAAACATCCTCTTTCGCTAGAAGAAATAGACGAAATGATGGCAAGGAGAAAGGATTTCCTAGCGCATAGTCGCTAACCAATCTAAACACTATAACCAAACATCTATGACACAAGAACCACTAGTAGGACAAGAGTGGCTGAAGTCGCTCAAGCCATTATAGAGCAGAAGTCAGAGAACGAGAAAGAAGCGGCCTGGATAAAGTAAAGACAACAGAGGTGCAGAGCAATGGAAGCCGAGTACATGAGAGAGCTTCAAGAAAACTCTGAAAAAGAGAAAAGAGAAAAGAGAAATCATCAATAACGCATCTAAATAAAAAAAGAGCTTAGCGAAATTGCTAAGCTCCTTTTGGTAGCGGAGAGAGAGGGATTCGAACCCCCGGTGCCTCTCAGCACGGCGGTTTTCAAGACCGCTGTAATCGACCACTCTACCATCTCTCCGAAATGTGCTACAGAGTGATTTCTGATTTGCGAGTGCAAAGGTACACATTTATTTTGTAACTACCAAATATTTTATTAAGTTTTTTCAAAAATAATTGCATATTTTCCTTTTTTTGTGTAATTTTGCAATATGATATACCCCAAGAACTACGAAAACAAGATAGGTTTTTCAGAAATACGCAAACTGTTGCGAGGATTTTGTTTGTGCACGCTCGGATGGGAACGCGTAAACGAAATGTCCTTCATTACTGATGTTGACACGATAAGGCATAAACTTGAGGAGATAAGGGAATTCAAACGACTGAAGGAGGTTGAGGAGGACCTGCCCCTACAGTATTTCTATGACACAAGGCAAAGCACGGCACGACTGAGGCTGAAGGGTACGCACATGGAGGAGCAGGAACTCTTTGAGCTGATGAGGACGCTGCATACCATATATGATATAAAGAAATGCCTCAAAAAAAACGAGGAAGACGATGAGCAATCTCCTTACCCAGAGCTATGGAGCAAAGCCAAGGACGTAAACACTTTCCCTGAGATAACAAGGCGCATATCAAGCATCCTGGACAAGTTTGGACACATCAAAGACTCTGCCTCTTCTGCGCTGTTTCATATACGAATAGAACTGAAACGCACCGCCGGCAGCATATCACAAACACTCAACTCAATACTGCGTTCCGCACAGTCAGAAGGACTGGTGGAGAAAGACGTCACCCCCACAATGCGCGACGGTCGTCTGGTCATACCCGTAGCCCCTGCACTGAAACGCAAAATACCCGGAATAATACACGATGAGTCTGCATCGGGAAAAACTTTGTTCATTGAACCGACCGCCGTGGTGGAGGCCAACAACAAGGTGAGAGAGCTTGAAGCAGAGGAGAAACGTGAGATTATACGTATACTTACAGAAACAAGCGATGAAATACGTCCATACGTGGACGGCATCCTTGAAACGATGAAATTCCTCGCCGAAGTGGATTTCATACAGGCAAAGGTGCAACTCTCTGAACATTTCCAATCCATAGAGCCGAACATAGAGAAGCGCCCATGCATAGACTGGATAGGTGCATGCCACCCCTTACTGAAGGAAAACCTAAGCAAACAAGGCAGGAACATAGTGCCGCTCGACATAGAGTTGAAATCAGAAAACAGGAATGGTAAAATCCTCATTATATCCGGCCCCAATGCCGGCGGCAAGTCTGTTTGCCTGAAGACCGTCGGACTGATACAATACATGCTTCAATGCGGTCTCAGCGTACCGATGAACGAACGGAGCACCATGGGTGTTTTCCAGAACATAATGATAGACATCGGAGACGAGCAGAGCATAGAGGATGACCTGTCAACATATTCATCACATCTTACCAACATGAAGATGATGATAAAAAATGCAGACCCCAACACCCTTCTGCTGATTGACGAGTTTGGTACCGGAACGGAACCACAGATTGGCGGCGCCATAGCAGAAGCCGTACTGAAACAGTTCTGGAAGAAAAAGTCATGGGGAATAATAACCACGCATTACCAAAACCTCAAGCACTTCTCAGAAAATCATCCGGGAGTCATAAACGGCGCCATGCTGTATGACAGACACGAGATGAAGGCTCTGTTTCAACTGCAGACAGGAAGGCCGGGATCGTCTTTCGCCATTGAGATTGCACGAAAGACAGGACTGCCGGAGGAGGTGATAGCAGATGCTTCGGAGATAGTAGGTCAGGACTACATACAAAGCGACAAATACCTGCAAGACATTGTACGTGACAAACGATACTGGGAACAGAAACGCCAGACAGTGCATCAAAGGGAAAAAGACATAGAACGCACCATCACACGTTTCGAAAACAGTGTTGAAGAGATAGAGGCTGAACGCAAGGCCATCATACGCAGGGCCAAGCAACAGGCCGACGAACTGCTGAAGGAGGCTAACCGCAGAATCGAAAACACCATACGCGAAATCAGGGAAGCCGAAGCAGAGAAAGAACTGACAAAACGCCTGCGCGACGAAATGGCGGAATTCAAGCAGGAGGTCAACGACATCGACTCCAATGCCAAGGATGCAGCCATAGAGAAGAAGATGCAGCAGATTCTGGCACGACGTGAAAGAAGTGCCAAACGCAAGGAGGAGAAACGCAACAAGGTTTCTGAACCAAGCACTTCTTCCGGTACGACGAGCATTTCGCAACCTTTCTCGTCAGGCGATGAAGTAGTGGAAATAATAAAAGAAGGGAATCAGGTAAAGATAAAGGGCACGAAGAGCACTGGTTTAATTGAAAGCATACAGGGAAAGAATGCCGTCGTTGTCATCGGCAACATAAAAACGAAGATGGCTCTATCAAAACTTGAACGCACCGAAGAAACCAGTGAAACAACAGAAAAGACCGCTGTCCCCATCAACCGCTCCACAAGAAAGATAATAGATGAACACCGCGGCAACTTCCATCATGAAATTGACGTCAGGGGCATGAGGAGTGATGAAGCACTGATGAAAACGCAGCATTTCATTGACGATGCCATACTGATGGGCATGAACAGAGTGCGTATATTGCATGGAAAAGGTGACGGCATACTGCGCACCCTGATACGACAATATCTGGAAGCCATCCCCAATGTAATAAGTTGCAAAGACGAGCACGTTCAGTTTGGAGGTGCAGGCATCACAGTCGTTGAAATAGGATAATGGAACTACCATGGCATTTAGATTAAAACAATTACGTCTTGTAAACTCTATTGATGAACTTGCGGCACTGCCGCAGGGTAAGCTTCTCATCAATACCATAAATGCTTTTTCTTACAACAATGCGCGCAAAGATGAAGCATTCGCCAAGGCATTGCAGAATTGCGATGCCCTGATTCCTGACGGAATAAGCATAGTAAAGGCTTGCAAATGGATAAATGCCGAGAGCAAACCAAAAGAACGCATCGCCGGATGGGACCTGTTCCTCTTTGAGATGAAACGACTCAACGACAGGGGGGGCAAAGTGTTGTTCATGGGAAGCAACGACGATACACTTGACAAGATTAAGGAGAAATCAAAAGAGTTGTTTCCTGCCATCGACGTTACAACATACAGTCCACCATACAAGACAGTGTTTTCCGAACAGGAAAGTCAGATACTGGTGAATGTCATCAACGACACAAAACCAGATCTGCTGTGGATTGGCATGACTGCACCCAAACAGGAAAAATGGACTTATGAGCACTGGCATGAACTGGACATCAACTGTCACTGCGGCACTATTGGCGCTGTATTCGATTTCTTTGCAGGCACACTCAAGAGGGCACCGGTGTTCTGGCAGCGTCATGGTCTGGAATGGCTGTATCGCCTGATAAAAGAACCACGCAGACTATGGCGCAGATACATATTGGGAAATGCCGAGTTCATCGGCTATATCATTCGGGAGCGTTTCGAATAATCTTCTGATAAAGTTGCATCTGCTCTTCTATCAATGACTTTATCCTTACACTCTTCATTCTTGGCAAAACATCATTCACAAGTTGACGGTAAGCATTATTGGCATAATCATATATGCCAAGCACAACGTATGCCATGAACGTCAACGTCTTCAATTTCGCATCCATATTCTGAGTCTCGGTTTCTGCCATGGAGTAATTGTTGATGAATTGCTGCATGTCGAGTTGCTCCGTTTCTGTCAGTTCTTCACCATTTGCACGCTTCGCCATAAGCAGCTTCGCCTTAGCCAGCATAGTGTCCAGTTTTCTGTATATGTGTTTATTCTCTGAACTGAACTTTATGACCTGTATGTATTGAGGCTCTATATTTACCGTAGAGACTGACACGAGGTGTGATATGCTCACGATTACCTTGCCTCCCTCTTTTCCTTTCTTTGTCTTCAATATCCCCTCTACTCCAGCAAACAGTCCACCGGTTATGCGTACCAAATCACCAGACTGCAATTCACGCTCGTCAACATCTACCATCGGGGCTCCACCATTCTGATACAACGACACGGTGCGCCTGAACATTTCCATCTCTCGGTCCGTAACAACCATAGGCTTGCGTTCATAGTTGCCATAACTTTTTCCCGGCGCAACGCCTGGACGATGATACAGCAGATGAATACGGGAAATATTCCGCAGACTGTCTTCTATTTGTCTTCTCTCACCACGTATAAACACATAGTTAAACGTAAGCATCTTGCTTGTTTTACGTTTAACAGCCTTATTTTCATCATCATCTGTGGCTTTCAGTATTGGAACAAATGTTTCATATCCCAAATTCTGCACATTCTCCCTTATACTCTCTGTCATGTAAGGAGCCTGAGCCACAAACCATCTTATATTGTCTGCCATTCAATTCTTTCGTTTTAGTCGTATAACTGTCAGCGAATATGCTGGTACTGTCACACCATTGTTTATATTCACCTGTGATGTACTGTTTTCTGTCCATGTGCGCGTCTTGTCTGGGGTATCAGAGCCAGCCAAAACCATCGCATTGGCTTTGTCATCATATTCTTCAACGCCTTCCAATGACACTTTCATGCTGTTTGGCATCATGTTGACGAATTTTACAATCATATCGCCAGTCTTGCTGTCTATGACAACTGACTTGTCAATGCGTTCCGTCATGGTTCTGAAAGAAACCTTCCTCTCGTCTTTTTGTTTACACTCAAGCGTAAGGTCTGAATATACATACGTATCGCCGCCGTTATGTCCAAAGGCACGCTGCACATAATAGTTTGCCGTGGGCTTCACTTCTTCGTTGTTAAAATAGATAAGGTCTGGATTCCAGTTTGTATGCTTTTCCTTTGCCAGCAACGGAGCATACGATGACATCACAACGACATCGGCATTTCTCTCAACATTCGTGAGATATGCAGCCTCCACAAGGGCATTGCTGACATTATTTCCCTTCGATGCCCACTCACCAAGATACACCTTCGTACCGTTTCTGTCATACTTGTCATAGAAATCGCGGTGATGGAAATACCAGCCTGGAGTGTTGTAATAATGCTCATCAACAATCTCTATATTCTTTTCCTTTGCTTCTTTCCATCCATACTCATAGTCTGAGCCTTCCCAGAAAGGTCCTACGGTTCCCACTATGGTTATCTCTGGATGTACTTTCTTTACTCCTTCTATCAAGAAACGGTATCTTTCCATAAACACATCGCCGAGCAAATCTTCGTTACCTATACCGAGGTATTTCATGCCGAATGGTTTCGGATGTCCTGCCTTTGCTCTCATGGCAGCCAGTTTCGAAGTCTTTGCATCACCATTAGCCCATTCTATGAGGTCAAGTAATTCCTGCAAGTAACTTTCCATCGTCAGCGGCTTACCATTATATATATAAGGAGAAGGTTTGCCGTTCAAATCTTTCTCAAACGGTATTCCTCCCTGCTGACCATTGCCGCCTCGTGAAGAATTCTGGCACGGCACACCGGCAGCAAGCACAGGAAGCGGCTCAGCGCCTATATCCTCACAGAACTGAAAGTATTCATAGAAGCCCAGGCCACGAGTCTGGTGGTAGTTCCATATATTGAAATCGTACTGTCGTTCCCACAAATCTCCTATGGTTGCTTGCCAATGATATATATTGTCTATACCGTTGCCATGCGTTGCGCATCCACCGGGAAAACGCACGAAACGGGGTTTCAGATCGGCTATCACTTCTGCCAAGTCGCGACGCAAACCATTCTCACGTCCTTTGTATGTGTCTTTTGGAAATAGAGATATGAAATCGATGCTTAGTTCTCCTTCCTGCATTGGTTCTATGGCCAGCACTGCATTTGCCGCTGTACGATTAGGCACCAGCACAGCCTTTGACTGTTTCCATGCAGAGGAAGCCTTCACCACCGTTGATGCCAGTTCCTTACCATCAGCAATGAGTTTCACCTTTACTGCGCCCTTGCCTTTTACAAACAAAGACAAGTTGTATTTCTCCTTTGCCTTAACAGATATGCCGTCCCATCCTTCGTTTACGAGGCGTGCTCCCACTTTATCTGTATTCAACACCGCATGGTGTGCATTGTTTTTATGCAGAGGATTGTCTGTTGATATATGCCACGACAGGCCTTCGCCCTCAATACGCCATGCTGTCTGTGCATTCCATTCGCCACGGTCTTTTGATGAATACTCAAAGTCACGGTTCTGTATCAGTTCTGCATACAGTCCTCCGTCTGCCGCATAACTGATATCCTCGAAGAATATGCCCATAAGGTTTGGACTGATGGCCTTTTTGTCATTACAGTCTATCTTTAACTTCGCAGTTATGTCCTCTACCGCATTGGCGAGATGCGCCCCCGTTGCGACAAAGTTCTCTGCATCCCATACAGCATTTTGTGCTGCAAGTTGTTTCTTATCCAACAGTTGCTGCAGGTCTGCCCACGGAATTCTTATTATATTCTTCTTGAAAAGAACCTTCTGCTTTTCCAGATAGGAAGCGAACTGTTGCTCTGACATCCTTGGATAGTCTTGTGGTTTCCAAAGAGTCAGATTGTTCGTTTCCGTTACAGCAATCTCGTTCAATGACAAGTCAGGAATGAATGTCACTCCATATTTCTTACCGTCATAGCTCAGCACGGGATAATACATTTTCTTCTGTCTGCCCCATGGTCCGTAGTCGCTCGAAAACAGTGTGCAGTCAATATGCATCCACCTCTTTCCATCCACAGAATAAGCTATCTGGAAATCTTTCGTTCCATCCTTGACATCAGGACGTATATATACAGAATCAGGATGATTACCCCAAGCAATCATTGTAAAGGCAGAAAAAAGAATCGTGGTTAGTTGTTTTTTCATTTCAAGAGTTAAGAATTATTTATTTCATTGAAATGCAAAGGTAATAAAAAATGTCGAAATACCAAAAGTATTCCGACATTTTTATTGCGTATATTAGAACAATTTCTTATTTGTTCAGAGCAAGTGCTACGTTCACAGCGCAAGCAACGGTGCAACCTACCATTGGGTTGTTACCAATACCGAGGAAGCCCATCATCTCTACGTGTGCAGGTACTGATGAAGAACCAGCGAACTGTGCGTCAGAGTGCATACGGCCCAGTGTGTCTGTCATACCGTAAGAAGCAGGACCTGCAGCCATGTTGTCTGGGTGCAGTGTACGACCTGTACCACCACCTGAAGCTACTGAGAAGTAAGGCTTGCCGGCGAGGATACGCTCCTTCTTGTATGTACCAGCTGTTGGGTGCTGGAAACGTGTTGGGTTTGTTGAGTTACCTGTGATAGATACGTCAACGTTCTCCTTCCACATGATAGCAACGCCCTCACGTACGTCGTCAGCACCGTAGCAGTTAACCTTAGCACGTGGACCGTCAGAATAAGCCTTAGTCTTAACAACCTTCAGCTCACCTGTGAAATAGTCGAACTGTGTCTGCACGTATGTGAAACCGTTGATACGGCTGATAATCATAGCTGCGTCCTTACCCAGACCGTTCAGGATGACACGGAGTGGCTTCTGACGTACCTTGTTTGCCATCTCTGCAATCTTGATGGCACCCTCAGCAGCAGCGAATGACTCGTGACCAGCGAGGAATGCGAAGCACTCTGTCTCCTCACGCAGCAGACGAGCAGCAAGGTTACCGTGACCGATACCTACCTTACGATCGTCAGCTACACTGCCAGGAATACAGAATGACTGCAGACCGATACCGATAGCCTCAGCAGCGTCAGCAGCTGTCTTGCAACCCTTCTTCAGTGCAATGGCAGAACCTACCACGTAAGCCCACTTAGCATTCTCGAAACAGATCATCTGTGTCTCCTCACATGTCTTGTAAGGATCCAGACCTGCCTTCTCACAAATCTCGTTAGCCTCTTCAATAGAAGAAATACCGTTCTCGTTCAGGGCTGCGAGCACCTGCTTCATACGACGGTCCTGTGACTCAAATTTTACTTCACGAATTGCCATAGTATATATTCCTCCTATTAGTTTTTACGTGGATCAATAAATTTAACTGCACCCTGCTCTGGTTTTGTACGGCCGTATGTGCCTGTAACCTGCTTCAGAGCCTCGTTTGCGTCAACGCCCTTCTTGACAGCGTCCATGAACTTGCCCATGTGTACGAACTCGTAACCGCAAACCTCATTGTCCTCATCGAGGAACTGCTTTGTGATGTAACCCTCGGTGAGCTGCAGGTAACGTGTACCCTTTGCCTTTGTACCGTAGAGTGTACCACACTGTGACACAAGGCCCTTGCCAAGGTCCTCAAGACCGGCACCGATTGCCAGACCACCCTCAGAGAATGCAGACTGTGTACGTCCGTAAACAATCTGGAGGAACAACTCACGCATAGCGGTATTGATAGCGTCACATACAAGGTCAGTGTTGAGTGCCTCGAGAATTGTCTTGCCAGGAAGAATCTCTGATGCCATGGCAGCAGAGTGAGTCATACCTGAACAGCCGATTGTCTCTACGAGAGCCTCCTCGATGATACCGTCCTTAACGTTGAGTGACAACTTACAGCAACCCTGCTGTGGAGCACACCAGCCAATGCCGTGTGTCATACCTGAGATGTCTTTGATTTCCTTTGCCTGAATCCACTTGCCCTCTTCTGGTATTGGAGCTGGACCGTGGTTAGGACCTTTTGCAACGATACACATATCGTTGACTTCCTTTGTGTAAATCATATTTAAGTTATTTGTAAAAATTAAAGTTTATGAATACAAAATTACAAAAAAAAATCCAATTAATACCCCTTTTTAGGTATGTTTTTACAGTTTCTCCGCATATTTCGAGGATTAACAGTCGTTTTTTGGTATTATTTTTGTAACTTTGCAATCTGTAAGTTACAAGTCATTATGATAGAAGTAAAAATAAAAGACAGCGAACTGGCTCTTGCCGCAGGGGAAGGAACTGACTCTTTCCTCAACCTCATCATCGAGAAGACGCGTCACGCCATTGGTGGTGAACTGAATGCCGACAACATGCCTCTCATGTCGTCCAAGCAGATCACCCTCATCGGCTATGCCACGTTGCGCGATGAGGTTATGGACGGCGGTTTCGTGCAACTGATACACAACGGCTATGGACCATTCTTCTTTCGCAACCTCTTCGACCTCGCCGTCAAGCAGTGGGGACTCGACGAACTGTGCCGCCTCATGCGAAAGGCAAAGAAACTGTACTTCAAGTATCAGTCAACCCTTGAGTGCGAGATGACCGACGAGGAGTTCATGGCGATATACGAGCAGTTACCCGACTTCGAGGACTTGGACGACACTTTCATCACCAACGAGGAAGCGTGGACAGACATGGTTGCGCACTACGTTGACGAAAATCTAACCGAATTTATAACAATAGAACAGTGAACAAAGAACAGCAAGAACTGAGAAAGAAGAGTCCTGTGCAGATAAAGAACAAAAAGGCAGCATTCGACTATCATTTCATCGACACATACACGGCAGGCATAGTCCTTACCGGCACAGAGATAAAGAGCATCCGCATGGGCAAGGCTTCCCTTGTGGACACCTTCTGCTACATATATAATGGTGAGATATGGGTCAAAGGCATGAATATCTCTCCTTATTTCTACGGCTCATACAACAACCACGAGGCGAAGCGCGACCGCAAGCTATTGCTCAACAAGCGTGAGATACGCCATTTGTTTGAGGACACCAAAGCACCTGGCTTCACCATCGTCCCCACCCTCATCTTCATCGATGACAAGGGGCGCGCCAAGGTTGACATCGCCCTCTGCCGAGGCAAGAAGGAGTATGACAAGCGCGAGACGCTGAAAGAAAAACAGGACAAGCGTGAAATGGACAGAGCCATGAAAAGGTTCTGACCATTTTACAATGGCGTTCGGTTCAGTATTGAGCGTCCAAGCGTCACCTCATCTGTATATTGCAACTCGTCACCTACGCTGATGCCCCGTGCTATGACTGACAGTTTCAAATCAGGAAACTGTTTCAATCTGCGTGAGATATAGAAATTCGTTGTATCTCCCTCCATGGTACTTGCCAAAGCAAATATCACCTCTTTTATTTCATTGCCGTCTTCTTTGTCTGGCATATCATACACCGCCGCTATACGTGCCACCAATTCGTCTATCCGTATATCGCCGGGACCGATGCCGTCCATAGGTGAGATTACTCCACCCAGCACATGATATAGTCCATGATACTGTCCTGTCTGCTCTATGGCCATTACATCCTGAATGTTCTCTACCACACATACGACGGTGGTATCTCTCCTCTTGTCTGAACAGATAGGACACACTTCCGTTTCCGAGATATTATAGCACACCCTGCAATACTTTACGTCGCGCTTGAGGATGGTAAGGGCTTCCGTAAACGCTTTCACGTCATCATCTTCCTGGCGCAGCATGTGCAGCACCAGTCTGAGGGCAGTCTTACGACCTATGCCCGGCAATCTCGAGAATTGCGACACCGCATTATCTAAAAGTGTAGAAGCCATATTCTTTTTTCTTCAAAAGATGCTACTGCATCTTTTTCAACCCCTCCCATTTTACATTCCATTTTCCATTATGCGGGAATCCCGGATTCTTAACATCCGGGCAGCCGTCCCATCCGGCACACATCATAGCCACTGCATCGAGCAGAGCTCCGTTGCCAGGAAGATAGAGGCGCAGGCGCTTAGGTTCCTGATAGTTATGACCTGAAACGAGGTATGTGTTTTTACCCTTGTCAATGAGGAGAGCCTTGACGGCATTCTCACCATCGCCGAGACGTGCTGCGCACATGGCAGTCATGCCATAGTCCCAGCCCCAGGTAGTGTCCCAGTTCCAGTTGTCCATTACCCATGACAACGTACGCTGCATCTCAGCACGGTCATACAGTCCGTAATCAGGCAGCAGTCCGCAAGCACCGAGCACGGCAGGATGGTCGGAACGGCACTTGAGGTAGAACTCATCTTCCGACATCTGTTTCTTTCCGCTGTCTCCACCATAGTTGAACGGATCGAAGGCTACTGCCTTGGCTGTGTCTGAGTTAAGGAAGGGCTGTGTGGGTATACCAGCCGTATATATACCTTCATGCTCTGGCAACTGTGCCATGCGCTTAATTATCTCGTCCCACTCCTTGTGGCGTGGCAGTCCCTGACGCTCACGCCATTTCTGTGCCGTTGTCAGTCCATATACCCAGTATGCCTGTTCAAATGGATGGCAGTATGAGAAATCCTTTGACATGGACTCCTGCATGGCAGTCTGACCATGCAAGCGTATCGGTTCTCCGTCTTTTGCACACGACAGTGCGAAATCTGCCATAAATTCGGCAGTTTCCTCCACGTACTTTGCATATTTCACTATTGTGGCACTGGTAGGATTATGACGATACATTTCCTCCGCCATATATATATAATGTGGCTGCTGCCATGTGAGGAACGAACCTACGTTGGATGGTGCCTCACCCACCCAGGGGTCGGTCATCTTCATCCAGCGGATGCCTTTGAAGTGCTGGCGCTGGGCTATCTGCTTAGCATAAGGATAAGCCTTGTTGTTATACCACTCAAGAATCCGTTCCATTATCTCAGGACGGTTCCAGAGAGAGAAATCCACCATGTGCCACCACGTCATCTCAAGGTGCGGGCGGCCGAACCATGAGTTATATGTAAGACCTGTCTCCTGCGGCGGCGTGTTGTTGGCACAGTTGATATAGGTGAGATACTGCGAAAGTACCACGCGGCGCTCCAGTTCCTTTGCCCTTGCGTCTGTGCACTCTGAGAAATCAACGATGGCACCTTTTTGCCACCATTCGTTCCAGAAATCCTTTGTCCTTGTTAAAAGTCTATTAAGCCAGGAACCGCCATTAGAGTATTTTACCTCATCAGAGAAATATTCTACGCTTACCGTCACATCGTCAGATTTAGGAACGAGAGCAAACGTATGTGCCTTGGTTTCTGATATGGAAGCCTTGCCTGTCCATGACACCACAACCCAATAATAGGTTTTGTCTATGACATGACGAATTTTTACACAGTTAGAAAGCTTTTCTTCTATTTTTGACTGATGTTTGTCTGCATTGCCCCAGTCTGATGCTGCATCAGCATGCTTTCCTGTAACGTAAGGCAATGTAAGACAGATGTATGCGTTTCCTTTCTTGAATGCTTTTGTCTTTACATTGAAAACCATCTGAGATGACTCCGAGGCTGCTGCCGTAGTGACATGATAAGCGTTGCCCTTGACGGTGTAACTTGATGTTATATTCCCGTCGTAGAGGTTAAGAGTCTGCTTGATGTCCTTTACCTCTGTTATCGGAAGTTCCTTGCCTCCGTCAGTGAACACCAGGCCTACGTTGCCAAGATTCAGGCGGTGAGGGTTTACGCGAAAGTATTCCGTGGCATCCTTGTTCTTGCCTTCCGTCTTATACTCAACGGCATACACCTCTTCATGGCCATGACCGAGGTTCATGGTCTTTTGTGTATCCTCAGGCTTGAGTCCCTTGATGTTAGGGAACGAGTGCCATCCCCAGTCAGACATGGCGCACAGCGGCACGCCATTCTCATAGTCACGAGGAAAAGACTGAAGACCGGTAACATCGACGGTAACGGCGAAATGTCCGTTGCCCACGCTCAAGGAACTTAGGGCGTCATATTTAGTGACCACAGGATTGTTTCTGGTCACTACGGCACGTCTGTCTATGCTCTGTGCATTGATGCTTACGACGAATAAGGTTGCAAAGATTGCCAAGATGTTTTTCATATTTTGTTTTCCTGTTTGTTTCTTAATTTCAAACTGTCTGTCCGCAAAGAGTCTGTGGCAGTACTGTCATTCTTCTCTGACTGTTTCGGCACTGCGGGGGGTGCAGTATGCGTATGCAACAGTTTCACATTTCGCACGGCAGCCAGTCGCAGTGTCGTCCCATTGCGTTCTGTGGACTCCGAAACGAGGTTCTTGCCCAACATAAAATAGCCTTTTATCGCCTTCACATGCTTGCGTGCCACATCATTGTTGACGGTAGCTATGCCGTGGCCGTCATAGGTGACATGTGTCACGGTCGTTGCAACGCTGTCATTGTCATAATACACAGCCATGAATGCCGTCACGTCACGATAACCATCCTGAAACACATACTGTACGTCAAACTGCAGAGTTATCTTGTCGCCATCCTCGAAAGTAGAATCCGGTTCGATGCTGTATGACACCACATTGAACGGCGGTTGCTGCATCAGGATGAAACTGCTCTCGCTGTTCCACACGTTGGCTGTATCGGCTTCTTCTCCCTGCATGCCATCCACCTTACCGCCGAGCGCAATGACATTGGTTTGTATTCTTTCGCTAAGGCGCATATATATGCCGTGCAGCAAGTCGGCGTTGCGACAGTAATAGAAGAACGAAGAATCCCACTCCGCCTGCGTCACGTCGTATTTCTTCAGCACTGCCGCCCTGAGGCTTATCACGTCGGCTTCGCTGTTGTTCTCACCCATAGCCTGTGCCACATGCATGTCGTAAAGTATGTCCTCCATGTCTCCTTCTGACAACACTCCGGAGGGTCGTGACGGCGTACAGGCCGTCACCGCCATGACAAACAAAGCAAAGAAGAATGAGAACTGAAGTGTGAGATTTTTTCTATTCATATCCACATGCACTACTTGGATTCACAAACACTATTTATTTATTCAGCAATGCAAATTCTTTCCTGCAGAATATCATCAGCGCCACCACGCTTACAGAAATGCAGGCATCAGCAAAGTTGAATATCGGCGAGAAGAAGATAAACGGCTGACCGCCCCACACCGGGAACCAGTCGGGATAGGTGGTCACTATCAGCGGGAAATAGAACATATCCACCACCCTGCCCTGCAGGAACGGAGCATAGCCCGTACCGAAGTCCACCAGGAAAGATGTATAATTGGATGACGAACCGCTGAATATCAAACCATAGAACATACAGTCAATGAGATTGCCAGCTGCTCCTGCCAGCACCATTGACAGAAGGATGATCCACACCTTGCGTGCCCCGGCCTTTATCTGTTTCCAGATATACCAGACGAGGAAGCCGCAGGCTATCAGCCTAAAGATGCTCAGTGCATATTTCGGTATGAATGTCATGCCATACGCCATGCCGTTGTTCTCTATGAACGACAGATAGAACCAGTCAGTCACGTGTATGCTCTCATGCAGACACATATTCGTCTTTACCCAGATCTTTATCGCCTGGTCTATAAACAGCAATACCAGTATGAACAACGCATACGCTGCGCCTTGCTTTATAAATTTTGAATTCACTATTTCTTTCTTTTACTTTACCTTTATAGTCTGTATCGCACGAATCTGGCTCGTGGTCGCCTTTGCGAATTTGTTTATGCAATGCATCGCACGAAGTAAATAGTGCGTGTCAATCGAAGATTGGCGCACGTTTCCAATTTACGAGTGCAAAGTTACAAAAACTTTCTCGAAACAGCAAAGAAAAAGATTAAAAAAGGGAGTTAAGAGGAGTTAAGGGGAGTTATCGCTGCTTTCAGCCGCTGAAGAGTTAAAAGACATCACGCTTAGTTATTCGTACAGTCAAACACATGTGTCCCTATCACTCCATTATCACTCCCCTTCTACTCCCCTATCACTCCCCAAAATAATTATTCAAAATCTCCACTCCCAAGAAAACTCATTTTAAGCGAGTATTTCGAGGGCGGTGGACAAAGAGTCCAGAAAAAAGGTTACCCACTCTAAAAACAGTCTTAAAAGGCGAAATACGGACTCGGGCATTTCCAGAATTTAGAAAAGAACACAAAAAAGGCGTGTTTTATCATCGTTTTGATGGTAAAACACGCCTTTTATGTTGTAAAAGCATTGCTTTTGCGTTGTTATCTCTATCCTTTTACCATGTAATACGATAGCTTTTACATTGTAATACGATAGCTTTTACACCGCGTTAAGAAAACTTTACATTTTTAACATTTGCCTAAATGTCGGATTATCCCCACACAGATTGCAAGGGATTGTAAAGATTTCTAT
>JAEEGI010003885.1_pt1 | contig 35327 bp, 24 predicted proteins | sample 8958751 | NCBI WGS metagenome assembly JAEEGI01 (sample SAMN16246545, study PRJNA631951) | gut metagenome | biome: gut microbiome; feature: rumen; material: KS-attached | host: Bos | place: Iran: Karaj | collected 2018-10 | reverse complement strand
ACAAATTGATTTTGGCACAGGCTTCAACACTGCAAATGTAACTACAATGTCCAACATGTTCGGTGGTTGCACCAACCTCACAAGTTTGGATATTTCAAGTTTCAACACTGCAAATGTGGCCGACATGTCGTACATGTTTTCCTACTGTCGAGACCTTGGGAACTTAAACCTTTCAAACCTCAACCTTCAGTCCGTCACAACTATGGCAGGAATGTTTAGTCGCTGCGGCGTCCAGACACTGAACCTTTCAGGTGCTACCACATCTTCTGCCCTGAACAATGCCACCAGCATGTTTAGTTACTGCGAAAACTTGTCCGGCACACTTGATCTTTCCGGAATCGAACTGAGTACCATCATTGACTGGTGGGACAAATTTGACATCTTCGGCAACACTGCCACAAACGGCTCATTAACCGTCCTGTGCACACAAAATACCTATAACGCACTCAATGACGGGCACAGTTCTGACTATGGCTTAGCAGGCAACAACCATATCACACTTCAGGTGGTAGAATAAAAAACCTACAGGATTCGCGGTGCAAGCCGCACACCTACAAAGAACGCTGCAAGGGTTGGCTTGCAGCGTTCTTTCTTTTTACAGCCAAAGAGGGCTTCCAAAAAAGATTTTGCCCAATTGAGAAAAATAATGTATATTTGCATTTTGCATGCAACTATGCAATATGTCGCGTAAGCGATGTATTGTCAGCATGTTATATAGATACTTCGGACATAAAAACAATAATAATGGAACCTAAAAAAATAAAATCAGCCCTCATCTCCGTCTACTACAAAGACGGTCTTGAAGACATCGTCAAAGCCCTCGACCGCCAAGGCGTCACCATTTATTCCACCGGCGGCACACAGAAATTCATCCAAGAACTCGGCATCGAACCCGTCGCCGTTGAATCCCTGACCGGCTATCCTTCCATCCTCGGAGGCCGTGTCAAAACGCTTCACCCCAAAGTCTTCGGCGGTATCCTCAGCCGTCGCGACATGTACTCCGACGGAGAGCAACTGGCACAATACGAAATCCCCGAAATAGACCTCGTCATCGTCGACCTCTACCCCTTCGAGGCCACTGTGGCCAGCGGTGCCCCCGAGCAGGATATCATTGAGAAGATTGACATCGGCGGCATCTCCCTCATCCGTGCCGCCGCCAAGAACTTCAAGGACGTGGTCATCGTCCCCGCCGTTAACCACTATGCCGAGTTCCTCCAGCTCTACACCGAGCAGGACGGTGCCACCACCCTCGAACAGCGCCGCCACTTCGCCGCCTACGCCTTCAATGTCAGCTCCCATTACGACACCGCCATTTTCAACTACTTCAACCAGCAGGAGCAGATACCCGCATTCAAACTCAGCGGCACCCAGGCCAATCCTCTGCGCTATGGCGAGAACCCCCACCAAAAAGGCTGCTACTACGGCAACCTCGACGCCTGCTTCACCAAGCTCAACGGCAAAGAAATATCATATAACAACATCGGCGACATCGATGCCGCTTGCGCCCTTATCGACGACTACGCCGACACCACCTTCGCCATCCTCAAGCACAACAACGCCTGCGGTCTCGCCACTCGTCCCACCCTGCTCCAAGCCTGGATCGACGCCCTGGCCGGCGACCCCGTCTCCGCCTTCGGCGGCGTGCTGGTCACCAACCGCACCATCACCAAAGAGGTGGCAGAAGAGATGCATAAAATCTTCTTCGAAGTGTGCATCGCCCCCGACTACGACGATGATGCACTGACCATACTCCGTGGCAAGAAGAACCGCATCATCCTCAAGCGCAACGCTTTCAAGATGAGTCCGCAGGTGTTCCGCAACGCCCTCGACGGCATCCTTGTGCAGGACCGCGACACCGTAGTCCCCACCGCTGCCGACATGGCCAAGAGTGTCACCTCCACCCCCATCACCCCGCAGCAGGCTGCCGACCTTGCCTTCGCCACCATCCTTGTCAAACACACCAAAAGCAACGCCATCGTCCTCGCCAAAAACGGCCAGCTCTGTGCCAGCGGCACCGGCCAGACCTCGCGCGTCGATGCCCTGCGCCAAGCCATTGCCAAAGCCCAGTCCTTCGGCTTCGACCTCAACGGAGCCGTCATGGCCAGCGACGCCTTCTTCCCCTTTGCCGACTGTGTGGAGATCGCCCACCAAGCCGGCATCGTCGCCGTGGCACACCCCGGCGGCTCCATCCACGACCAAGACTCCATCGACTACTGCGAGAAAAACCACATGGGCATGGCCATCACCGGCTACAGGCATTTCAAACACTAAATGAAACTTTTTCACCCTTTTTGCGTATAATCACACATCATCATAAACAAGAAAAAAACAGATTAGTATAAATGGGTTTATTTTCATTCTTTAACAAAGAGGTAGCAATGGACCTTGGCACCGCCAACTCCATTGTCATCCACAACGACCAGGTAGTCGTCGACGAACCCTCCATTGTGGCCGTCGACCGCAACAACAACCGCATCATCGCCGTCGGTAAACGCGCCCAGATGATGGCCGGCAAGACCGACAACAAAAACATCGAGACCGTCCGTCCATTGCGCGGCGGTGTTATCGCCGACTTCGAGATGGCTCAACACCTCATCCGCGAGCTTATCGGCATGACCAACATCAACCGCTCTTTCATGCCTCCCTCGCTGCGCATGGTCATCTGCATCCCCTCCGGCATCACCAATGTCGAGGAACGCGCCGTGCGTGAAAGCGCCGAACAGGCTGGAGCCAAGGAAATCCGCATGATCCACGAACCCATGGCAGCAGCCATAGGTATCGGCATCGACGTCCTCGAACCCGAAGGCCACATGATTGTCGACATCGGAGGCGGCACAGCAGAAATCGCCGTCATCTCTCTCGGCGGTATCGTCTGTAACAACTCCATCCGTGTTGCCGGCGACGAGTTCAACGAGAACGTTGTTGAGTATATGCGCAAACAGCACAACATGGTCATCGGTGAACGCACTGCCGAGCAGGTGAAAATCAAAGTCGGCGCCGCCGTAAGCGAACTCGACGAACCCCCTGAGGACTATCCCACCCTGGGCCGCGACCTTCTCACCGGACTGCCCAAGGAAATCTCCGTTAACTACAAAGAGATTGCCCACGCCCTCGACAAATCCATTGCCCGCATCGAGCAGGCCATCCTCGACACCCTCTCGGCCACCCCGCCGGAGTTGGCTGCCGACATCTACCGTACCGGTATCTATCTGGCCGGCGGCGGCTCGCTGCTCCGCGGCCTCGACCAGCGCATCTCTTCCAAGACCAAGCTGCAGGTCCACATTGCCGAAGACCCCCTGCGCGCCGTGGCTCGCGGTACCGGCATCGCGCTGAAGAACTTCTCCAAGTTCTCCTTCCTCATCCGCTAACAACACCTTATTATTCATCTAATAAAGCCACGCACTGCCTACACGCAGTGTGTGGCTTTTTTTCGTCCCCACTCCCTCGCGGAAAGTCCGACTTAAACTTAGACCCTAATGACCTATTGGGGGTGAAATCCCCCTGGGAGCTACCGGTTTCTCTTTTGACAGAAATGGGCTAAATCAAGCCTTTGAAAAATGAAGTGCAAGGTTTTTTGGGCAGAATATAATATTTTTTCGTATCTTTGCAGATTGGATTCTTTGTGCCGATTTGGCGCAAAGGGTTATTAATGTGCACAATAACAACGAAAGAAAAACACATATATAGGTCAAATGAGTTATAAAGAGTACAAACAGCTAAACATGACCCAGATTGGCGAAGAGATTCGCAAGTTTTGGGAAGAGAACGAGACTTTTGAGAAAGGACAGAAGCTTGCCGAGGGGCATCCCTCGTTCGTATTCTACGACGGTCCCCCGTCGGCCAACGGGAAACCGGGCATCCACCATGTGATGGCCCGCACGATAAAGGACGTGTTCTGCCGCTACAAAGCGCAGAAGGGTTATTTCGTGGATCGCAAGGCTGGGTGGGACACCCACGGGCTGCCTGTGGAACTGGGCGTGGAAAAGAAGCTGGGCATCACCAAGGAGGATATAGGCAAGAAGATAAGCGTTGACGACTACAACCATGCTTGCCGCACCGAGGTGTTGCAGTACAAAGACCTGTGGGACGAACTGACCAAACAGATGGGCTACTGGGTGGACTTGAAACACCCTTACATCACTTTCGAGAACGAGTATATCGAGACCCTTTGGTACCTGCTGAAAATGCTTTACGACAAGGGGCTCCTGTATAAAGGCTACACTATCCAGCCCTTCAGTCCCGCCGCCGGCACCGGCTTGTCGAGCCATGAGCTGAACCTGCCGGGCTGCTACCGCGACGTGAAGGACACCACCTGCGTGGCCATGTTCAGGATTTTGTCGGACTTGTCAGACTTGTCGGACGGGTCGGACAAGTCGGGTGTTCCCACTTACGCCATTGCTTGGACCACCACTCCGTGGACGCTGCCATCGAACACCGCATTGTGCGTGGGACCTACCATCGACTATGTGCTGGTGGAGACCACTCATCCCTACAGCGGCGAGGCATGCAACATCATACTGGCCAAGCCCCTGTTCGGCAACTTCTTTACCGAAGGCGAACCCGACGAGAAGTCGAAACTGCTGCACGGACACGTGATTGCCGAGTGCAAAGGCACTGCCTTGGAGGGGTTGGCCTATGAGCAGCTCATCCCCTGGGTGAAGCCCACCGTGGTGAATGCTGCTGAGCAGTCCCACCGTACCGCCGAGCAAGGCGAGGCTTTCCGCATTATACTGGGCGACTATGTCACCACTGAAGACGGTACAGGTATCGTCCATATCGCCCCCACCTTCGGTGCCGACGACGCCCGCGTGGCCAAGAAAGCCGGCATCGCCGACCTGCTGATGTACGACCGTGACGGCAAGCAGGCACCCATGGTGGACCGCACCGGCAAGTTCTGGGCCTTGGAAGACCTCGACCCCGAATGGGTGAAAGAGAATGTGGACACTGCCACCTATGGACAGTATGCCGCCAAATTTGTGAAGAACGCCTATGACCCCACCAAGGGCGAAAAAGACATGAGTCTGGACGTGGAGCTGGTGATTATGCTGAAGGAGCAGGGCAAGCTGTTCAAGAGCGAGAAGCACACCCACAGCTATCCCCACTGCTGGCGCACGGACAAGCCCGTGCTGTACTACCCGTTGGACAGCTGGTTTATCCGCACCACGGCCATGCGCGACCGCATGATAGAACTGAACAAGACCATCAACTGGAAGCCCGAAGCCACCGGCACAGGCCGTTTTGGCAACTGGTTGGAAAACATAGTGGACTGGAACCTGAGCCGCAGCCGCTACTGGGGCACCCCCCTGCCCATCTGGCGCACCGAGGACGGCAAAGAGGAAATCTGCATCGGCAGCATAGAGGAGTTGCGCAAAGAGATTGACAAGGCTGTGGATGCCGGTTTCATGAAAGACAACCCCTACCGGAAAGAGACATTCGACCTGCACAGACCCTACATCGACGATGTGGTGCTGGTGTCGCCCACCGGCAGGAAGATGATGCGCGAGCCCGACTTGATTGACGTTTGGTTTGACAGCGGCGCCATGCCCTATGCCCAAATTCATTACATGGGAGAGGAGCTGAAAGAAAGCCAATTCCCGGCAGACTTCATCGCCGAAGGCGTAGACCAGACCCGTGGTTGGTTCTACACCCTGCATGCCATTGCCACCATGTGTTTCGACAGCGTGGCATTCAAGAACGTCATCAGCAACGGACTGGTGCTCGACAAGAACGGCAACAAGATGTCCAAGCGTTTGGGCAACGGTGTGGACCCCTTCGAGACATTGAGCAAACAGGGACCTGACGCCACCCGCTGGTATATGATTACGAACAGCCAGCCTTGGGACAACTTGAAGTTCGACATTGAAGGTGTCGACGAGGTACGCCGCAAACTGTTTGGCACCCTGTACAACACCTACAGTTTCTTTGCCCTGTATGCCAATATCGACGGCTTTGAATACAAAGAGGCTGAACTGCCGTTTGCCGAGCGTCCCGAAATAGACCGTTGGATACTGAGTGAGCTGAACACCCTGGTGAAGAATGTAGACGAGGCCTTTGCCGACTACGAGCCCACCAAGGCCGGACGTGCAATACAGGAATTTGTGGATGCCAACCTGAGCAACTGGTATGTGCGCCTCAGCCGCCGCCGTTTCTGGAAAGGCGAAATGACCGACGACAAGATTTCGGCCTACCAGACACTGTACACCTGCTTAGAGACGTTGGCACGCCTGATGTCGCCTATCGCCCCCTTCTTCAGCGAACGTATGTTCCAAGACCTAAACAACGTCACCCACCGCATCGCTGCCGAGTCGGTACACCATGTGGCATTCCCCGAGGTACACGAAGAGATGATAGACAAAGCCCTTGAGGAGCGCATGCAACTGGCACAGCGCATCTGCTCCATGGGCCTCTCGCTCCGCAAGAAGAGCAACCTGCGTGTACGCCAGCCCTTGGCCAAGATAATGCTGCCCGTGCAGAGCGAGACCTTCCGCCAACAGGTGGAGCGTGTACAGCACCTCATCTGCTCTGAGCTAAACATCAAAGAGATTGAGTTCCTTGCACCCGACAACGACATCCTTGTCAAGCGCATCAAACCCAACTTCAAGACCCTGGGCCCCCGATACGGCAAAATCATGAAGGCCATCAGTGCCCAGATACAAGACTTCTCCCAGCAGCAGATCAACGCCCTTGAGGCCGCTGGCCGCTGCGAGCTGACTATAGAGGGACAACCTGTTGAAATACTGCTCAGCGATGTGGAGATTGCCACACAGGACATCCCCGGCTGGGTGGTAGCCAACGACGGCAGCCTGACCGTCGCCCTCGACATTACCGTGAGCGACGAGCTGAAAGCCGAAGGCATCGCCCGCGAGCTGGTGAACCGCATCCAGAATATCCGCAAGGAGGGCTTCGACGTGACCGACCGCATCACCATCGACCTGCAAAGCGGCGAATGGGACGAGGCCGTAAAACGCCACATGGACTATATCTGCTCCGAGACCCTCTGCACCCGCCTGCAACTACTGCCCACCGTAGAGAATGGCACTACTATCGAAATCATCGAAGGCATCAACACCAATATTGCCGTAGCAAAAAGCCTTTGACACAAAGGCATATCGAACAGCCAACACAGAAAAGACATGGAGAATATCATCGACACAATCAAGCACCTTGCCAGCGACTACAAAGAAGAGGCTGTAGGCTGGCGGCGTCACTTGCACCGGCACCCTGAACTTAGCCAACAGGAGTTCGGCACGATGGCTTTCGTGGCCGAGAGGCTGAAAGAAATGGGGCTGGAACCCAAGACGGGTATTGGCAAGACGGGCGTGATGGCGATGATTCGCGGGGGCAAGAATCCCGACGGCTATTGTGTGGCCCTTCGTGCCGACTACGATGCTCTCCCCCTCACCGAGGCAACGGGGCTTTCCTTTGCCTCGGAGAATCCCGGCGTGATGCATGCTTGCGGCCACGATATGCACACCAGCTCGCTGCTGTGTGCCGCAAAGATACTCACCACCATTCGCGAAGAGCTGGAGGGAAGCATCATGCTTATCTTCGAGCCTTCGGAGGAGATGTACCCAGGCGGTGCCCGCATGATGATGGACGACGGCTTGTTTGACAAGGTGATGCCCAACGAAATCTATTCGTTCCACTGCCTGCCTGAGATGGACTACGGCCGCATCGGCATGAAAAAAGGTCGCTACATGGCCTCGACCGATGAATTGTACTGGACCATCAAAGGCAAAGGGGGACACGGAGCCACTCCCCACATGAGTGTCGACCCCATCCTTATCGCCTCGCATATTGTGGTGGCCTTGCAGCAAATAGTGAGCCGCAACGCCGCACCCATGATGCCCACCGTGTTGAGTTTCGGCAAGTTCATAGGCGAAGGCCGCACCAACATCATTCCCGACGAGGTGAAGATGGAGGGTATCATCCGCACCTTCGACCCCCAATGGCGGCTCGACTGCCACGAGAAGATACGGAAGATAAGCTGCGGCATTGCTGAGAGCATGGGCGGAGAATGCGACCTGTTCATCGACTACGGTTATCCTCCCGTCATCAACGACGATGCCTGTACCCAGCAGGTGCATGACAACGGAGTGGCATTTCTGGGAGAAGAACATGTTGAATGGCTCGACCTGCGCATGACGGCTGAGGACTTCGCCTTCTTTGCACAGAAGATACCTGCCTGCTACTACCGAATAGGCATCCATATCCCCGGCACCCCATACAGCAATCTGCACCGTCCCGACCTGATGGTTGACGAGCGTTCCATTGAACTGGCCGGAGGATTTGTAGCATACAATGCTTTCTCTGCGCTTAGAAACAAGATTAAACAGAATCCTTCATGAGTACTGAGGCGATAGACACCACCAAAGAACTTGGCACCAGGAATATCCGTTCCTTGTTGTGGAAATATGCCTTGCCCGCTGTGGTGACACAGATTATTGCCACAGTATATAATCTGGTCGACAGCATATTTCTGGGACACGCCGAAAACGGACCCTTAATCCTAGCCGCTTTGGCCATCACCCTCCCCATCATGAACATCATCCATGCTTTTGGGTCGCTGGTGGGAGCCGGAGCCTCGGCACGCATGAGCATCGTTCTGGGACGAAAAGATGTCCGCTGGGCAGAAAAAATCCTGGGCAACAGTGTACACCTCACCTTCTTCTTCGGTGCCCTGTTCCTGACGGCCGGATACCTGTTCATGAGGCCCATCCTTTCTATGTTCGGCGCCTCTGCCACCACAATAGCATTCGCACAGGAATATATGGACATCGTACTTCCCGGTATGTTCCTCACCACGCTCACCTTCAACCTATCAGGATTGATACGTGCCTCTGGCTACGCATCTAAATCGATGTGGATACAAGTCAGCGGTGCGCTGCTGAACATTGCCCTCGACGCCCTCTTCATCGTTGGGTTGGGCTGGGGTATCCGTGGAGGTGCCTGGGCAACGACCATCGCCATGGCCTTCTCGGCAGGGTTGGCAGTAATGCACTTCCTCAACCCCAAATCGTTCATCCGCTTCAAACGCCACTGCTGGGAGCCCAAGATGTATATTGTCAAGAATATCCTTGCCATCGGCATCAGCCCCTTCTCTATGAACGTGGCGGCATGTGCCGTAGTGGCACTGCTCAACTCGCAGTTAATCCACTACGGAGGAGACTTGGCCGTCAGTGCCTACGGCGTGGTGAACCGTGTGGCGATGCTGGTAGTGATGATACTGCTGGGCATCTGCCAAGGGATGCAGCCCATAGCTGGATACAACTACGGTGCCGGAAACAACCTACGGTTGAAGCATGTATACATGTTATCGTTGAAATGGAATGTCGGGATTGGCGTTGTAGGAATGCTTTTGGCATTGATTATCCCCCGTCTGCTGGTGATGATGATGAGCGACAACGAACAGCTTATCTCCATCTCCATCCCTGCCATGCGCTACCTGCTTGTGATGGCACCGCTGATTGGCTTCACCATCACCAACTCTCAATTTTTCCAGTCCATCGACAAACCATGGATAGCCATCGTCACCAGTCTCTCACGCCAAGTCATCTTCCTCATCCCAATGATGTACTTAGTGCCTCTGCTGTATATGCGACTGGGGGGTGACGGATTGTCGGGAGTATGGTGCAGTTGCACCGTCAGCGACCTGCTGGGAGCGGTACTCTCGGGCTGGCTGCTCCTCTCGCAACGCAAAGTATTCGTACCCGGATATATTCCACCTGAACGCAAGCCCCGCAAAGAACGTGGTCCATCGGGGACTATCATACAATAAACTAACACTAACACCATGATGAAAAACCATTGCCAACATAGCATTGCCAAAATTCTGCTGTTCCAAGCCTTACTTTGCCTGGGCCTTACGGGATGGTCGCAGGGCGACAGTCGCAGAGTGCTTTTTATCGGAAACAGCTACACCGATGTCAACAATCTTCCTTTACTTGTACAGAGCGCAGCCGAGAGCGTAGGCGACCGGGTGGAATACGAAAGCAACACCCCAGGGGGCTGCACATTCCAGCAGCACTGCTCCAACCATTCGATGGACTTGATACGAGAAGGAGGCTGGGACATTGTGGTGCTGCAAGAACAGAGCCAGCTGCCATCCTTCCCCCAGTCCCAAGTTGAGCAGGAATGCTTCCCTTATGCCCAGCGGCTTATCGACTCGGTATATGCATGCAACGAGAACGGCGAAGCCATCCTCTATATGACCTGGGGCCGCGAGAACGGCGACCAACAGAATGCGGCGGATTTTCCTCCCCTCGGCACCTATGAAGGCATGGACAGCCTGTTGTACGAACGCTACATGTATATGGGTCGCACCTACGACGCCTCTATCTGCCCCGTAGGGCGTGTGTGGCGACATCTTCGCACCTATCACCGCGACATCCAGCTCTATTCCGGCGATGGCAGCCATCCTTCTCTTGCAGGCAGCTATGCCGCTGCATGTTCCTTCTACTCTCTCATCTTCCGCAAGTCGCCGCTGCTTATCTCATACAATCCCGGGTTGGACGAGACTGCAGCAGCCATCATACGCGATGCCGTGAAGATGGTGGTGTACGACACCATCGACTTTTGGCTGCGTCAATGCCCGGCCGACACCGTCATCAACGACACCATACCCCAGGACACCACACAGACCGACACCATCATCAACGACACCACACAGACCGATACTACCACGGGAATCAACTTCCAATTCCCGGAACAAAAAACACAAATCACCGTCTACCCCAATCCTGCCACTACCCAAGCCACCATCGTTGTAGAGGGGCCTGCCCATTATTTCGATGCGGTGCTCTACGATATGAACGGCCGCCGACTGCGGAGCTGCAAGCTAAACCAAGCCACATCGGTCATTGATATGCAAGACCTTGCGCCTGGAATTTACCTTCTCTCCATCCTATCCCGTTCCGACACTCGTACAATCCGGCTTGTCAAACAATAACCCACCATGAAGAAGATTCTCTTCGGACTCACCTTGATGCTCATGTGCCTGACCCCTGTCGAGGCACAACAGCCCGTTGTCTCCCCCACCTCATCTGGGCGTCCAAGCGTGGGACTTGCCTTGAGTGGCGGAGGCGCCAAAGGGGCTGCCCACATCGGAGTGCTCAAATACCTTGAGGAAATCGGCATCCCCATAGACTGTGTGGCAGGGACAAGCATGGGATCCATCATTGGGGGGCTCTACTCCTTGGGCTACACTCCTGACGAGATGGCACAATTGATTGCCGAGATGGACTGGTCGCTCTATATGAGCAACTATGTCGACCGCTACTATCAATCGTCCACCATCAGAGCCCGCCGCAGCACCTACCTCTTTTCCGTACCTTTCGGAGCAGGTGACTTCGAAGAGAAGTCATTCAACATCCTCTCCACCCTGCCCAGCGGTGTCATCAATGGAGCCAGTCTCATCAATCTGTTCAGCCAATTAAGCATCGGCTACAACGACTCCATCGACTTCCGCCAGCTACCCATCCCATTCTGCTGCGTTGCCACCAACATCTTGACAGGCGACTCCGTCATCCTCGACCATGGTTGTTTCCCTAAAGCCATCCGCGCAAGCATGGCCATTCCAGGCGTATTCTCGCCCGTGGAGTGGAACGGACAGCTGCTGGCCGACGGCGGGATGGTGAATAACTTCCCCGTAGACCTATGCCTGAATATGGGGGCAGACTATGTCATAGGCATAGAACTGAACGAAGAGCTGAGGTCGAGTCCCGAAGATATGAAATCACTGCCCCAACAGCTATCGCAATACCTCAGCATCGCTGTGCAGAACAACCGCAACGAAAACCGCCAACTATGTGACATCTACATGCATCCCGACATTACAGGATACAACATGCTCAGCTTCTCAAAAAGCGCTATCGACACCATGGTAATGCGTGGCTATGAATGTGCCAAGTCTCACCATAACGAGCTGATGCAGCTAAAAAAGAGCTTAGAGGCCTACGGCCCCTGCCATAAAGAGCTGAAAGCTCCACGCGTAAAGGCTATCGCACCCACCGACACCATCTGGCTCACCAACGTGCTGTACAAAGGCGTACTCCAATCCGATGCGCACTGGCTCATCAGCAAAGGCGGTCTGAAAGATGGCACACTCACCACCCTCAACGACATCAAGGACGCTATCGGCATACTGATGGGGACAGAAGCCTACTCGAGCATCACGTACAACATATACCCCGACAAAGAACAGCCCGTTGACGGTCATTCGCATGACTCCTACAGGCTCATCATCACCTTCGAACCCGCAGAGCCCCACCTCCTCTCCCTCGGATTCAGATACGACACCCAGGAGAAAGCCGCCCTGCTGCTACACTTGGGCATCAACGAGCAGAAACTCTCAGGATTCAAACTGGCCTTGAATGCCAACCTCAACTACAACATACGCATAGGCGGAAAGGTGTCGTGGTGCAACATGGGACTTGGCGACGTGAACTTTGCCTACCGCTACCATAACAGCACCATGAGCCTCGGCTCGCTCGACACCGCTTCGTTCTCTGTTTGGCGTGTAAACCATCACAATTTCAGCCTCTACTTCTCCGAGTTCCACCTGCGCGACTTCACTTTCGCTTTTGGATTGGACGAAGACCTTTACTCTAACCAAAGTAGTTTCTCACTGGCCAATGTGTTGTACGACGGCATATTCCATTTCGACCTTTCCCGCGGCTTCTTTGGGGCATTCTTCCACAGTGTCTTCGACAATCTCGACAATGCCTATTTCGCCACACGTGGATGGTACTGCCACGCCGACCTGGGTTGGCATATCGACAACAAGTATCTCTTCAACCAGTGGGACCTCGGATTCCTCGACATGAATGTCTCCGCCCAGACTTACTTATCGGCATCGCCCAAACTAACATTCATCCCACAGGTAACTGCTCGCATGATACTTGGTAAAAACTCGGGCTGGTATGACAATATTGTAGGAGGCACTGTTCCCGGACGCTTCCTCGACCACCAACTGGCCTTTATCGGTCTGGTAAGGACCATACACGTCGACGACCTTGCCGCCATAGCCCGTTTGGATATCCGCTACCAGCTCACCTCAAAACTATACCTGTATCTGATGTCGAATGTACTATACACGTCGGACTGGCCCGAGCCATCCTTCAACGGCCACCATTTCAAATTCGGGGCAGCATTCCGCACTGCATATAACAGTCCAATCGGTCCCCTGTCGCTGGATGTGAACTGGAACAACTTCACACGCCGCGTCGGGTTGTACATGAACATCGGATACGTCTTTTAACCGAAAAACACTCGCCATGATATACAATACCTTCGCCATCCCCGCCACTGCCGACAGATACCTTGCCGTCAGCGACAAGCAGAAACTGCTTGAAATCATCAAGAACGGGACACTAGTCAAAGCCCCTTTCTTTATCTTGGGCGGTGGAAGCAACATCGTATTCACCAGTCACTACCATGGTACCATTCTCCATCCCGAAAACAAAGGCATCCACCTTGTTGAGAAAGACCCTGCAACAGGCGACCTGTTAGTGGAAGCCGCCGCCGGCGAGAACTGGGATGGATTCGTGCAGCACTGCATTGCCCAGGGATGGCACGGCACCGAAAACCTGGCGGCCATTCCGGGTACCGTCGGGGCTGCGCCAGTGCAGAACGTGGGTGCATACGGCATCGAAGCCAAAGACATCGTCAATACCGTCTTGACCATTGACCTTTCTACTGGACAAGAGCGTACCTTCACCAATGAAGAGTGCTGCTTCGGCTACAGAAACAGTATCTTCAAAGAGGCGCTCAAAGGCAAGTATCTCGTATGGTCAGTTACCTTCCGCCTCCACTCCACTTTCACCCCAGACCTCCACTACAAAGCCCTTTCCGATGCTCTTACGGCCGAAGGTATCGACATGCCCACTGCACGGCAACTGGCCGACACTATCGCCAGAGTGCGATGGAGCAAACTTCCGCGTCCCGAAGAGACAGGCAGTGCAGGCAGTTTCTTCAAGAACCCTATCGTCACCACCCAACATTACGAGAGGCTAAAGGCCGACTATCCCGACATTGTGGCCTACCCGACTGCCGATGGGTACAAACTCGCTGCCGGGTGGCTGATTGAGCATGCCGGCTGGAAAGGCCGTAGCATGGGACACTGCGGTGTGTACGAGAAACAAGCCCTGGTGCTTGTCAATCGGGGTGGCTGCACAGGCTCTGAAGTAGTGACGCTGGCCAATGCCATCACCGAAGACATCAAAAACCGATTCGGTGTCACCCTCGAAAAAGAAGCAATTATCATTTAACCTTCCCATTAATCATTATGGACAAAAATCCTGAATTATTTTGGAACTGGTTCGTAGCCAACAGCGAACGGCTCACCATGCTCAACGACCTCGACGAGGCCGTACGTCAACAGTTGCTGGACGAGATGCAGCACCAACTCGACGCCTACTGCGAAGGACTCACATTCGAAATAGGCGAACAAACCGCACAGGGCCGCACCCTGACCATTAGTGCCGACGGCGACTTCGACCTGTTCCGTTATGTTGTCGACCTAACCGACAATGCTCCCGATGTCGATTGGTGGGAGGTTGTCCCATTCCATCAGCCCAAAGGCAAGAACCTCAAAGTGCTGTTCGACCGCTACACTTTCGAGACTTCCAAAATGGCCTTCATGCAGCTGGAGAACGAAGAAGAACCCGAAATCATAGGTCTTCGCATCGCCCTGCCCGACCTGCCTGGTGGAATCAGCCCCCGACGCGACCAACTGGAGGACGATGACCTGTTGGTAGGCGTATACGTCACAATCGAAGCACTGATCGGCGAATTCGACTGCACCACAATCATCGGGTATCTGGAACTGTGTCCCATGCCGAAAGAGCCTTTCAAATCCGGATTCCGCCCCCTCGACGACCTGCCCGAATTTATTGAATGGTTCAAGCATACACGCGAAAAGGAATAAAAAAACCTCCTAACAGCGCACAACAACGACGCATACGACGCTCCCTCCCGAACAAAACGAGCCATTAACAAACACGTAATCAGACTAGAGAGGTACACCGCCAACAAAAATATTTCTCCAATTCAAAAAATAATCGTATCTTTGCATACGATAATGAAATAACAAAACTAAAATAAGTCACATTACTATGAGCAAAGTAGACGTACTGCTCGGTCTCCAATGGGGTGATGAGGGTAAAGGCAAGATTGTCGATGTCCTCACGCCCGATTATGATGTAATTGCACGTTTCCAAGGAGGCCCCAATGCAGGCCACACCATAGAATTCAATGGCACGAAGCACATTCTTCACATCATCCCTTCCGGCATCTTCCATGCCTCCAAGCTGAACATCATCGGCAACGGAGTCCTGATTGAGCCAAACATCTTCAAACACGAGGTGGAAGCCCTAATGCAGAAGAATATCGATGCCACCAAGAACCTTTTCATCTCCAAAAAGGCTCATCTGATCCTTCCCTCGCATCGCTTACTCGACGCCGCCAACGAACAAGCCAAAGGCAATGCCAAAATCGGCTCCACCCTGAAAGGTATCGGACCCGCCTACACCGACAAGATTGCCCGCAGCGGTCTCCGTATTGGTGACATTATGGCCGTCGACTTCCGCGAAAAATATGAGCTACTCAAATGTCAACACCTTCAGACAGCTCATACGCTCAATTTCGACATCGCCTCTTTCACCATCGACGGGCTGGCCATCGACGAGTACGAGAAGAAGTGGCTTAACTCCCTCGAGCTCCTCAAGCAGTTCAAGCTTATCAACAGCGAGTACTTCATCAACAAGTGTCTTGACGAGGGCAAGAAAGTCCTTGCCGAAGGAGCCCAAGGCTCAATGCTCGACATCGATTTCGGTTCTTACCCCTTCGTCACCTCATCCAGTACCATTACTGCCGGCGTCTGCTCCGGCCTCGGTGTCGCCCCTTCGCGTATTGGCCGTGTGATGGGTATCAGCAAAGCCTATTGTACGCGTGTCGGTGCCGGTCCTTTCCCCACAGAACTTTTCGACGAGACAGGGCATAAACTCTGCGACATCGGACACGAATACGGCGCCACGACAGGACGTCCCCGCCGCTGCGGCTGGATTGATATCCCTGCACTGCGCTATGCTTGCATGTTGAACGGTGTCACCGACCTCTTCGTCACCAAGCCCGATGTAATGAACGACTTCGACGAAATCAAGATGTGCGTCAACTACAGCATCGAAGGCAACACTGTCGACGAAATCCCATTCGAATTCAACGAGGTGGAAATCAAGCCCCAACTCCGTTCTTTCCCCGGATGGAAACAAAGCCTGGAAGGCATCACCGAATACAACGCACTGCCCCAGAACCTGCTCAACTATCTCCACGAACTGGAAAAGGCCACAGGCGTAAACGTCCTGGCCGTCTCCATCAGCCCCGACCGCAAAGACGTACTATTCAAATAGAAACAGGAAATATATTTATCGTCAACACCATATCACATAGCATATTACCCGTATCGGAAAATATTTTTTTAACTTTTGAGGCAATAAAAAAACAAGTACCACGTTTCTGTTGGCAAAATTATTTGGATAAATGAAAAAGATTGTTCTTTTGCTCCTTCTTGTCATGCCGTTGATGACAATGGCACAGACCAAGATTAAAGAGACACAGGTTCCCAAATCTGTCCTCAACGCTTTGGACAGAAAATATGACTCCTACAAGGTGAAAACCTGGTATCGTTCACCGGGACAGTATGTGGCAGAGTTCGTCTACGACGGTCAGAACGGTCGCGCCTACTTCACCCACAATGGCGACTGGCAGTACAGCACCTTCCCCACCAAACAGGAAGACTGCCCCACAGCCATGAACCGCTATTTTGTCGACAATTATCCCGGCTACCGCATTCGCTCCATCGACTATGTTGAGCAGATGGACGGCGATGTATACTACCGCATGATGATTGTCAAGACCGGTGTGGGATATGACGACAACGAGCTTATTTTCGACCCTCGCGGACGCCTGCAGAAAAGCAACGCACCCGACCCCGATGCCGTAAAACGTGAATTCTACACCCTCAACAACCCCGACGACGATGTGGCTGACGAACACCTGCGCAACCTCAAAAGCAATAAGGGCGGCAAACGCCCCAACCCTGTAGAGGATGTCCCCGAAATCATCAGCATCGACACCACCTCCGCTATCACTGCCCACTTCAGCAAGATCTGCCCTCCCTCCAAAGTGGTGGAAGGTCCTGAATGGGTCAACCGTGTGCCCGGTCTGGTAGTGGCTTACTACATCAACCGTCAAGGTGTTGAAATGGAAGAAGTCTACGATGTCGCCTCCGACGCTCACATGATGACCGGCAAAGTGCTGGACAAAAACCACTACACCGCCGCCATCGTGAAGTACCTTGAGCAGAAATACAAAGGCGAGTCCTACAAGATTGAGCGTATGATTGTATACACTTACGACTCAAAATGGCGCATCGACGGCAAGAAACCCAAGCCCTATACCTATGTGGTCATCAGCCAGAAAGTTCGTGGATTAGGCAACAAAATCAAATACACCCGCATGGAGTTTGACTCTGCAAACAACTTCACCGGACTGCTTGCCCAACCTATCGACAAGAACGACATCCAATAGAAAATGTTTTATAATTGATAGTGTGTGCTCTGCCGTATCTTCGGCAGAGCTTTTTTTCAGCCACTTACACACATCAACCCTAATCGGTCGTCCGAAACAAAGACACACAGTATCATAGTACTATTACCAAAACCCAATGACCGAAAATAGGTTCAAAAGTATATAAGAGACCGTCATGCTAAAACAAATAGAAGTCGTCGCCGCTGTGATACAGCACAACCAAAGCATTCTGGCCACCCAGCGGGGCTACGGCCAATGGAAAGGCTGGTGGGAGTTTCCGGGAGGCAAGCTACAACCTGGCGAGAGTCACGAACAAGCCCTCATCCGCGAACTGCACGAAGAGATGGACACCGACATCGAGATAGACCGTTACCTTGCCACCGTTGAGTACGACTATCCCGACTTTCACCTCACGATGCACTGCTACCTCTGCCACCTCTCCAACAGTCACTACACCCTCATTGAGCACCTCGATGCCCGATGGCTCACTGCCGACACACTTCATACAGTCCAATGGCTTCCCGCCGACAAGGACCTCGTCGCAAAACTACCTGCCATGCTCCTAACATAACCTCCCCACACAGCAACTCTTGAGAGCACATAATAAGAAATATTAGGTCAAAGTATCACAAAAAAACATCCAAGTCGGAAAAAAAGTGTATCTTTGCAATCTGTTTCCACCGATAGGGAAACAAACAATCATATTGTAAACCATGCGGATATGGCGTAATTGGTAGCCGCGCTAGACTTAGGATCTAGTGGCGAAAGCCGTAACGGTTCGAGTCCGTTTATCCGCACAAAGGCTATAAAGAGGCACAGCTTCGGTTGCGCCTCTATTTTTTTCCACCTCACAAACCATACTGCTCAACATATCATGTTGTTCTCTCAAGACAAACATTTTTGCCATCTCAGAACAACAGTGTTGCACTTGGTAGTTTATATCAGGGCTCCATCGATTCGTATCGGACGACCATTCCAGGGGAAAGTAAGGGGGAGGCCAAGTCCCTGATCCTTCGGCATATCTATTCTATGTATTTTCTATGTCTTTTCTTTATATATTGTATATTATTTCTGAACAGCAAATAATATGCAACCGAAATACAGTCAAAGCCGATTGTAAAATGTGGTGGAAGGAAGACTTAAACCCTAATGTCCGATTGAGGTTAAACAGGTCTGATAAGGGCGAGGAGGATTGAGATGTCGGCCTAATGACCGATTGGGGTTGAACCCATATTGCACAACGGTGTTGCACTTCGAGGTTGAATCTATAGCGCGAAAAAGTGTAGGCAACATACAATAATCAGGCACCAATTGCGTTATTAATCATTCGGAGAGGCTTGTTCTCTCCAGCAATGACGATGAAAAAGTATTTGACGATATTGTTGTTGACGCTGCTTGCGCTGTCTGCCCGGGCGAGCTACCTGCTCATCCCCATGGACGAGGTGCAGAAAAACCACCTCAAAGCCTACGGGGTGGCCTATTATGCCCTGCAGCGCGATGTGGAGGTGACCTGGCTGCTCAATTACCGAGGCGGCAGTTTCATGATGAAATACGCCGACCTCCTCGAGAAGGAGTGCCGTTTGCGGGGTGTTAGCGCAGAAGTCATAGCCGACGGGCAGTCCACGGCCATCCTTTCCGAAATCGCCGACCCTGAAGTCAATATGGATGCCGTCAAGCTTCAAAAAGCCCCGAAGATTGCCGTCTATTCACCCAAAAACAAATTGCCGTGGGACGATGCCGTGACCCTGGTCCTCACCTACGCCGAAATACCCTACGACGTGGTTTACGACGAGGAAGTCATTGCCGGAGTGCTTCCCACCTACGACTGGCTGCACCTGCATCACGAGGACTTCACTGGCCAATATGGCAAATTCTGGGGGAACTACCGCAACCAGCAATGGTATATCGAAGATGTTCGTGCCCAGGAGGCCACTGCCAACAAACTGGGCTACTCCAAAGTCAGCCAACTGAAACTGGCCGTTGCCCACAAGATAAGAGACTTTGTCATGGGCGGAGGGTTTCTCTTCGCCATGTGCTCGGCACCCGATAGCTACGACGTGGCATTGGCAGCGGAAAATGTGGACATTTGCGATGTCATGTTCGACGGCGACCCCATGCAGCCCGATGCACAGAACCAACTGGACTATAACAAGACCTTTGCCTTTAAAGATTTCCGCATCAGCACCAACCCTTACGAATACGAAATATCAACCATCGATATCGACGACCGCTCCCGCCAGCGGGCCGTGAACGAGAAGAATGACTTCTTCACCCTCTTCGATTTTTCCGCCAAATGGGACTGGGTGCCCACCATGCTCACCCAAAACCACACCCGCATCATCCACGGTTTCATGGGCCAGACCACGGCGTTCCGCCGCGAGTGTGTCAAATCGTCCGCCCTCATCCTGGCCGAGAACAAGGCACTGGGCGAAGTGCGCTATCTTCATGGCGAGTACGGCAAAGGCACATGGACATTCCTCGGCGGACATGACCCCGAGGACTACCGTCACTTTGTGGGCGACCCACCCACCGACCTCTCCCTCTACCCCAACTCACCCGGATACCGACTCATCCTGAACAACATCCTCTTCCCCGCCGCAAAAAAAGAGAAACACAAGACTTGATAGAAACATCCCTGACGCAAAAAACGCCATAAACACCTCACATATCGAAATGAAACATATCTTTACCATATTGTCCGCTATCCTGCTGACTGCAACCTCCACAGCCCAAACCTGGACCAACTTCACCACAAAGAATTCCGGTCTCACGGGCAACAACATCCTTGCCGTCAATGTCGACAACCGGAACAACGTATGGGTGGGAACCACCCAAGGGCTCAACAGCTTCAAAGACGGCAACTGGACCGACTACTCCGATTTCAACGAGAAGCTCAAGAACCAATTCGTCAACTGCCTCATGTCCGAGGGCAACACCCTGTGGATAGGCACCGACGACTATGGCGTCATCGAATTCAACGGCAACCGCTGGTACGAACACAGCGAAGAGACTCGACGCTTGAACATGAAATATATCCGCGACATCGCTGTCGACCACGCCGGTATCAAATGGATTGGGGTAACCCTCAGTGGCTTCGTCTCCTACGACGGCGTCAACTGGAACAAATATACCGCCAACGACAGCGAACTGCTCAGCGACTTCATCCTCTGTGTTGTGGTGGACAACCGCGACCGCAAATGGATAGGCACCAACGACGGTCTCTGCATCTTCGACGGGAGCCGCTGGACCTCCTATACCACCAAGAACTCCAAGATAGCGCACAACATCGTCCTCTCCATCGCCATCGACAAAAGCAATGTGAAATGGATTGGCACCCTCGAAGGCCTCTGCCGCTTCGACGGTGAAGAGTGGAAGATATACAACACCGACAACTGTCCCATTCCCGGTAACCAAGTCAACGACCTCGCTTTCGACCGCGAAGGCCACCTGTGGATGGCCACCGATGGCGGTGTCGCTGTATTCGACTGCAACGACCGATGGGACACCTTCCGTGCCGGCGACAAACTGCCACGCTGCATGTACCAGAACATTGCCATCGACCGCAGCGGCAACCTTTGGTTCGGCACCGACGAGAAGGGGCTCTACCGCCTCTCCGACTACAAGATGCCTGAACTGGCTGTGGCCGAAAACAACGTCACCCCCACCGACGAGGCTACCACAGCCGAGGCTCAGCCATCCAAGAGCAAAGCCGATACCAAAACCAACGACAGTCAGCAGGTGGAAGACCGCATCAAACTGACTCCAAACCTGGAAGAAGGCTACCTCACCATCTCCATGAACTCACCCGAAGCCCAAGTCACTTTCCTTAATGCCAAAGGCGAGAAAGTGCGAACCGTGCCACGCTACATCAACGGTAGCCACATCAACATCTCAAAGATGAAGAAAGGCACCTACACCGTCAAAGTCAAAACCCAAAGCGGCACTCGCACCGCCAAATTCACCCTGAAATAAAATAATAAAAAACAATAACCTATCCATTAATTTAATTACAAATGAAAAAGTTTTTATCTTTTCTGCTCGGTCTGAGCCTCGCCTTCATGGCATCGGCCCAGATACAAGACCCCGCCAAATGGTCTTTCCAGGTAAAAGACCTCAATGAAACTGAGTCGGAGCTGATTTTCACCGCCCAACTCGACCAAGGCTGGCACATCTATTCCCAGCACACCGACCCCAACGGTCCGTTTCCCATCGCTTTCGAGTTCACGCCCACATCCGACTACAAACTCATCGGCCCTGTCCGTGAGCCCAAGCCCCACGAGGAGTTCGACAAAGACTTCAACTGCACAGTCCGCTCCTTCGAAGGCCGTGTGGTGTTCCGCCAAAAGATACAACGCCTTGCGCAGAAAGACTTTACCGTCAAGGGCACCTATAGCTACCAACTGTGCAACAACGGATCTTGCATCGCCCCCGACGACCGCGACTTCTCCTTCAAAGTCACCGGTGCCAAGGCGGCCCCTGCCGACAACGTGGCTGAAACCGTAGCACCCGCCGAGGACACAGCAAGTGAGACGCTGCAAGCCAACGAAGACACCGCTGCAAGCCTGTCCGCCGCTCCCGCCGAGCCAGAACCCGACCAGCCCGAAGGGAAGAAACAATCCCTCATTGTGGTGTTTCTCCTGGCCCTGCTAGGCGGTGTCCTCACCATGTTCACTCCCTGCGTCTTCCCCATGATACCCATGACCGTCAACTTCTTCATGAACAGCACCGACAACAAGCGTGCCTCGCGCCGTCAGGCTTGGTTCTTCGGATTCTCCATCGTCTTCCTCTTCGCCATCCTCGGTGCCATACTCACCCTCATCTTCGGCCCCGAAGCCCTCTACTTCATCGGCACGCACTGGGTTCCCAACCTCATCTTCTTCGTCATCTTCCTCATCTTCTCCCTGAGCTTCTTCGGACTGTTTGAAATCAAGATGCCCGAAAAGTGGATTAACAAGTCCGACGAGCAAGCCGACAAAGGCGGTCTCCTTGCCCCCTTCTTCATCGCCCTCACCACCGTGCTTGTCTCTTTCAGCTGCACCGGTCCCATCCTCGGCGCCGCCCTCGTCAGTCTCTCCACCAGCACCACCGACCGCTGGGTTTCCCTCATCACCATGCTCGGTTTTGGCATTGGTTTCGCCGCTCCCTTCACGCTCTTGGCCATGTTCCCCTCGGTGCTCAAGAACATGAAGTCAGGCGGCTGGCTCAACACTGTAAAAGTGGTGTTCGCCTTCCTCGAACTGGCCTTCGGTCTCAAATTCCTCTCCATGGCCGACCTCTATTGCAACTGGCACCTGCTTGATCGCGAGACCTATCTGGCACTCTGGATTGTCATCTTCGGCCTTATGGGCATCTACCTGCTGGGCAAACTCAAATTCAAAGGCGATGAGGACATCCCGCATATCGGTGTCGTCCGTCTCTTCCTGGCCATCATCGACCTCGCCTTCGTTGTCTATATGATTCCCGGCCTTTGGGGTGCACCTCTCAAAGCCATCTCGGGATTCATTCCCCCCATGGAGACTCAGGACTTCAATATCGAACGCACGGTTGAGGAGCACTCCTCCACTATTGCCTATACCCCCGGGGCTGCCACCGACGACCTTGGTCCCCGGAAATATGCCGACAAGCTGCACATGCCCACCGGCTTCAGTGGCTTCTTCGACCTCGACGAGGCCAAAGCCTTTGCCAAGAAAGTTGGCAAACCCATCTTCATCGACTTTACCGGCAAGACCTGCGCCAACTGCCGCGAGATGGAGCACTACGTCTGGGCCGACAAAGAGGTGAAAGAGCTGCTCACCACCAAGTTCGTCATGTGCGGTCTCTACGTGGATGAAAACACCATCGACCTGCCCGAGGAGGAATGGCTGACCGACGACAACGGACGTGTGCTGAAAACCCTCGGACGCCGCAACCTCTACTACGAGAAAAGCATGTACAACATGAATGCACAGCCCTACTACGTCATCATCGACCCCGACGGCAAAGTGCTGACCAAAGAGAACTATAAATACGACCGCGACGTACAGAAATTCATTGCCTACCTGAACGAGGGCCTCAACAACTATAAATAGCCACCATACAGATGCAGGGGTAGCGGCACACACACCGACACCCCTGCAACTTTCATTCTCCAGCCCCTTGCCATGAAACAACTGCTGACCCTTGCCTTATGCCTGTGCATGTCCCTCACTGCGGCCCATGCACAAAAAGGCAACAAGGTGGACCGCTTCATCAACGAATACAAAACCTTCGTCGACGAAGTGGTGGCCACCCCCTATGCCGACTTCCACGGCGACACGCTGAACCGTATGAAGCGGCAGCAACGTTGTTTCATGCGCCGTTACCGCTGGTACTACAAAAGCCGCATGTCCGAGGAGCAATTGGAGCAATTCAACCGCCTGTGCGGACACTACCACAAGAAAAAAAGCCGCCTCCAGTCGCGTCGTCGCCTGGCGATATGGCGTGGCAGAGTGAAAGGGCGTTTCGAAAACATTTTCAAAACCGACACTATCTCGTCCGACACCATCCAATTCGACACCCTTCCAATCCAAGAATATTAGCCGAAAATATATCGTGATTCATTGATGAACAATTCACTACAATGATTTTCCCACTCAATGGCTGGCGACAGGCATGCCGAGAGGTAAATTTAACAATATTCAATATCAAAAAGGCCTTTTTACCAACGGGAAGGCCTTTTTCCTTTATGTTAAATGCAACGCGTAAACATTTGATACCTATCGTTTGAATTGTTAATTGCGCACCCTGAAGAAAAAAAAATTTGTCCATGTCGCAAAAAAGTCGTACTTTTGCACCCGATTTCCATTAGGGAATAACAGAGTGCGGGGTAGAGCAGAGGTAGCTCGTCGGGCTCATAACCCGGAGGTCGTTGGTTCGAATCCAGCCCCCGCTACCAAGTAGGACTTGTCGGTTGGCAAGTCCTTTTTTGTATCCTCAATATCCCTTCTTGACCTTATTTTACATTCTACTTGGCCTGGCTTTCCTCTGTATTCTATCGCTAAAATAAAAAGCGGTGGGACAACAGATGGAAGTAGCATCCATTTTATCCCAAATCAGTCAATCGGGATTATGACAGATTAGTATTTATTTCGGGCAGATTGACCGCACTGCTTGTGGAGCTGAGAAGATCATATACTATGGATGCTTTTGATAGCGGAGCGGTAAACTAAGTCTCATCCAAACAAACATTTGGACATGGCAATAACCAATATAGTATAACCCGGCATGAAAAGAAGCGAAAGACAGTAATAGTCGGCAGAAAGACCGATTTAGTATAAATAATTATCGTTTTTCAATAAAAATACCCAACAATTCAAGAAAAAGTGGTATCTTTGCAACCTGTTTCAGAAGTACATGGTAGTACTTCTATCCAAAAAAGCATTGAAAAAGAACTACATAACAAAACAGGTCACTATGACGAACATGAAGAAATACCTCTTACTAGTATTGTGTGCCGGACTTTTGGCCGGTTGCAACGGCGGTGCCAACGACAACGGAAGCACCTCCGACAGCCAAATCAGCGTACAAGGCGACACCTTGGTGGTGCCACCGACATCGACTATCGCCGCACGCCTGGTGTGCGACACGGTGGGCGAGTCCAACTACGCCGCCACCCTCACCACCTCGGGCGTGGTGAAAGCCATCCCCTCATCGTATGCAGAGGTGTCAGCACCTTTTTCGGGACGTGTGGTGCGTTCGCTGGTGCGTATAGGGCAGAAAGTGAAGGCTGGCACCCCGCTGTTCGAAATCTCCTCGTCAGACTATTCCGAAGTGGTGAAACGGCTTCTTCAAACCAAGTCGGAGCTGGACATGGCCAAGCGGGGACTTGACCGCACACAGGACCTCCACGACAACAAGGTGGCCTCGGTCAAGGAGCTGGACGAGGCAAAAACGGCCTACTCGCTGGCGGTGGAGGAATACCATCATGCCGTGGCCGTGGCCAAGGAATACCAGCTCGACATCAAGAAGGCCGAGGTGGGACAACCCATGATAGTGCGTGCCCCCCTGTCGGGCGAGGTGTTGCAGAACGACCTGGTGATAGGCGAGTACCTGAAGGAGGATGCCGCCACAAAGGTGGTGGTGGCCGACCTCGACAAGGTGTGGGTGAAAGCCAATGTGAGCGAGATGGACGCCCCCTACGTCAACGGTATCGAAGGAGTTGAGGTGAGCCTGATGGCCCGTCCTGACAGCGTGGTGACAGGCCATGTGACCTATGTAGGCGGCATACTCGACCCCGATACCCGCACCGTGGAAACCATCATCGAGTGCAACAACCCCCGACACCTGATGCTTCCCAACATGTATGCTCAGGTAAGAATGCAGATACACAGCCGCAACTGCATCGTGATTCCGAAACAAGCAGTGCTGCAGAGTGAGAAAGGACGCTATGTGCTGGTGAAGACCGGAGAAAACACATACGTGCGCAGATTTGTGGAGGTGCAATCCATCGACGAGCACTTCCTGCGGGTAATCAAAGGGCTGAACAAAGGCGACGTGATAGTGAAAGAGGGCGCCTTCTACCTTATCGACAAACACTAACCCCCGTCCTAACGACGGACCACTACCGCATAAGCCATGGATACACAACAAAAAAAGAACAGTATAATAGAGCGACTTGTAGGCTGGGCCATCGACCACCGAGCCATATCGATAGTAGTATTCCTGATGCTGGGCATTGCCGGCGTGATAGCATGGAACGCATTGTCCATTGATGCCTACCCCGACATCTCGGACACTACAGTGCAGGTGGTGACGCAGGTGCCCGGACTGGCTACCGAGGAGATTGAGCAGCAAATCTCCATCCCTGTGGAGCGGGCAGTAAGCGGCATCCCCAACCTCGTCACCATGCGCAGCAAGAACAGCTTCGGCATCTCGACCGTCGTCCTGGTGTTCGACGACGGCGTGGACGACTACTGGGCGCGGCAGCGCGTCACCGAGCGACTGGTAGGCATCGACCTCCCCTACGGGGCTGTGCCTGAACTGAACCCCCTCACCGCCCCCACCGGCGAGATTTACCGCTACATAGTGGAAAGCCCCGACGGCAGCCATGACCTCCGCAGCCTGACAGACATCCACAAGTGGACCATCATCCCCTATCTGCGTCAGATATCGGGTGTGGCGGATGTGAGCAACTACGGCGGCATCACCACACAATACCAGATAGAGCTCTCGCCCGAGAGGTTGACGGAGTTCGGTGTCTCGCTGAGCGACATCACCGAGAAGATAGAGCAGAACAACCTCAACGCCGGCGGCAGCATCCTGTCCGAAGGCAGCCTGAGCTATGTTGTGCGAGGTATCGGTCTGATCAGCGACCTCGAAGGACTGGGCGACATCGTCATTAAGACCGTGAACGGAACTCCTGTATACCTGAAGGAGTTGGGCGAGCTGAAATACGGCAACCTGGAGCGCAAGGGAGTCCTAGGCTACAACGATGACGAGCGGAACTACGACGATGCCGTGGAGGGTATCGTGCAGATGCTGCGCGGTGAGAACCCCTCGGAAGTGCTGGACCGCATACATGCCTCTATCGACGAGCTGAACAACGAAATCCTGCCCGAGGGCGTGGTCATCCATCCTTTCCTCGACCGCACCAGCCTCGTGGGCGAAACACTCAAGACCGTCTCCCACACCCTGCTTATAGGCATGCTGCTGGTAGTGGTGGTGCTGATGATTTTCCTGGGCAATTTCCGTGGTTCGCTGGTGGTGGCAATCACAATTCCCGTTGCACTGCTGGTAGCCTTTGTGCTGATGAAACTGACGGGCATACCCGCCAACCTGCTGTCGCTCGGTGCCATCGACTTTGGCATCCTGGTGGACGGCGCCATCGTGATGATGGAGAATATCCTCAAGAAACGCGAGCGGCATCCCGAGCTGGAGCTTACCACCAGCGACGTGAAACAACGCGCCCGCGAAGTGGCCCGTTCCATCTTCTTCTCCACCATCATCATCATCACAGCCTATCTGCCTCTGTTTGCCTTCGAGCATGTGGAGCGCAAGCTGTTCACCCCCATGGCCTACACGGTAGGATACGCCCTCATCGGCGCCCTGCTCACCTCGCTGCTGCTCACCCCCGGCCTCTCCTACATGGCCTACCGCAAACCCCGCAAGCTGTATCACAACCGGTGGCTGGAACGTCTCAACGACTCCTACACCCGTCTCATCGGCACCATCCTCGAGAAGAAACGTGCCGTGCTGGTCACTCTGGCTGTCATCCTTCTGGGCTCGATAGGTCTCTCCATTAGCGTGGGCAAGGACTTCCTGCCGCCGCTGGACGAGGGCTCGATCTGGGTGCAGGTGCAACTGCCCTCGGGTCTGAGCATCGAGCAGTCGAAAAAAATGTCCGACGACCTGCGGAAAGTACTCAGCGAGTTCGACGAAACATCATACGTCATGACCCAGTTGGGACGCGACGACGAGGGTGCCGAATGCTTCTCCCTCTCGCATATCGAGTGCGGCATCGGGCTGAAGCCATACAACACTTGGAAAAGCGGCCGCACTAAGGCCGAACTGGTGGAGGCCATGGCTGCTGCCATCGAACGCATGCCCGGCTACTCGGCAGGCTTCTCGCAACCCATCATCGACATGGTGATGGACCAGATAGCCGGCACCCACAGCGACCTGGCACTGAAAATCTACTCCGATGATATCAACGAGAGCCGGCGCGTGGCCGAGGAGGTTGTCAAAGTGGTGTCGGGTATCAAGGGCGCCACCGATGTGGCCGTGGACCTCGAGCCCCCCACGCCCCAGCTGCAGATATCGGTCAACCGTGCCAGTATCGCCCAGTACGGGCTGAACGTCTCTGACGTCACCGAACTCATCGAGCTGGCCATCGGAGGCCGTGCCATCTCGCAAATCTATGTGGGCAGCAAAGTATACGACATCACCTGCCGTTACGCCGAGAAATACCGCAATACCCCCGAGGCAATCGGCAACCTCTTGCTCACCACCGCCGATGGGGTGAAAGTGCCCCTCTCGGCCGTGGCGGACATCAAGATGAACCTCGGCGCCAGCACCATCATGCGCGAGATGGCCCGCCGCTACACCTTGGTGCGCATCAACCTGCGCGGAGCCGACCTCTCCACCTTTGTGGCCGAAGCCGACCGACAGATAGCCAAAAACATAAAGTACAACCACGAGAGCACCAACCTCCACTGGGCTGGCCAGTTCGAGAACCGCAACCGCGCCTTCGGCCGTCTGGCGCTGGTAGTGCCGCTGGCACTCATGGTGATGTTCATCCTCCTCATCTTCGCCTTCGGCAAAGTGCGCCAGGCAGGACTGCTCATGGTGGTCGTACCCCTCGCCCTCTTCGGCGGCATGGCGGCACTCAACGTGCGGGGCATGACCCTCAACGTCTCCTCCGCCGTGGGCTTCATCGCGCTGATAGGCGTAGCCATACAGAACGGCATCATCATGATATCGCACATCAACCACCTGCGCGACAGGGGACGGGGTCTGCGCCGAGCAGTCATCGAGGGAGCCTCGCACCGTATGCGTCCCGTGCTGCTCACCGCCTCGGTGGCCGTGCTGGGACTCTTCCCCGCCTCCATCTCCACAGGCATCGGCAGCGATGTGCAACGCCCCCTTGCCACCGTGATAGTCTACGGACTCATCTTCGCCACCGTGGTCACCCTCTTCATCCTCCCCTCGCTCTACTACATGGTCGAACTGCGTGCAGAACGGCGCGCAGCCGACAAAACAGCCTCGCAACCCGACATCAACAACCCCGCACAATCATGAAAACATCCACCCATACCCCCCTGCGGCGCCATGCCGCCCTCGCGGTGCTCGTCGCCCTGCTGACAGTCCCTGCCCTTGGCCAGGAATTGAACTACACCGCCTTCATCAACCGCGTCATGGAGCACAACCCCGCCTATGCCGCCGCCAAGCTGGACCTCTCCATGTCGCAAGCCGACCTGTCGGTGGCCAAGAAATTCACCGACCCCACCCTCAGTGCCGAGTACGGCAACAACAGCGACTGGGACATCGCCATGGGCACCTCCTTCAGCTTTGGGCTGGAAAAGTCCGTCTCCTTCGGCAAACGCTCGGCACGTATCGCCGTTGCCCGGCACAACCTCGACGCCTCCGAGGCCGGGCTGCAGCTCTTTGTCGCAACCCTGCGGGCAGAAGCCACCCTTGCCTTCATCGATGCCCTGCTGGCACGCGACCTCACCGTCATCGGACAGCAGAACGCCCGGAACATGGAATCGCTCTACCGTAGCGACAGCCTGCGCCACGCCAAAGGCGAGCTGTCCGAGATCGATGTCCTCCAGACCCGTCTCGAAGCCAATATCGCCCGGCAGGAATACCTAGCCCAACAGGTGGAATACCGCAACGCCCTTGTCGAGCTTGACCGCCTCATGGGCGACCCCTCACGCTCCACCGCCGCCGTCGAAGGCTCCCTCAACGCCCCCATGCGGCTCTACAGCCTCGACAGCCTGCTCCGCTATGCCGACAGTCTCCGTCCCGACATCGTGCAGCAACGCCACCTCGCCCTTGCCTCCGAGAGCGAACTGACACAGGTGCGCCGCGAACGTATGCCCGACATCGACCTTGCCCTCGGCGTCAACTACAACACGCGAGTACGCAACGAGGAAGCCCCCGCACCCGAATTCATCGGCTACACCGTGGGCGTCAGCATCCCTCTACCCTTCTCCAACCTCAACCGCGGCGACATCCGCTCAGGCCAGTACAAAGCCCGGCAGGCACACCTGGAATGCGACATCATCCGCCAGCAGGCACAAGCCGAGATCATCACCGCCTACAACAACTACCGCTCAGCCGTCAGCCGTCTTGCCGACTTCAACAGCGTCATCCTCCACAACGCCCGTCAGGTACTCGACGGCAAGATGTATGCCTACCGGCGCGGCGAGACCTCCCTGCTCGAAGTCATCAACGCCCAGCACACCTACAACGAACTGCAGCAAGCCTATGTCGAATGTCTGCACAGCTGCATGACCGCCCGCGTGGAACTGGAACGCTGCGCTGGCACCGCCCGCTTCGGCCTATAACCCACTGGAAATTGAAAATTGAAAATTGAGAATTGAAATCATTTTTCACTTTTCAATTTTCAATTTATTTTTTGTATCTTTGCATCCTGAAAAAAATGGAATCATCATGAAGAGAACCACCCTTATCCTTGCTGCGGCACTGGCAAGTACCGCTGTCTGGGCACAACCCAAGTCGCCCCAGAACAACAACGAAGGCTATAAATTCACTGTCACCAAGGAGCTCCCCGTCACCTCGGTCAAAAACCAAGGCAAGGCCGGCACCTGCTGGGACTACAGCGGCATGGCATTCATCGAAGCCGAGCTGCTGCGTATGGGCAAAGGCACCTACGACTTCAGCGAGATGTACACCGCTTATTGGGACTATATGGATCGCGCCATGGCCTCCATCCGCACCCACGGCGACATCGGATTCAGCCAAGGGGGCTGCTTCGGCGACCTGCTGCACTGCATGGAACGCTACGGCCTGGTGCCCGAAGAGCTGATGCGCCCCGGTGCCATGTACCGCGACACCATCTCCAACCACAGCGAACTCAGCTCCATGGTCAACCCCATGGTCAAAGCCGCCGCAGGCAACAGCAGTCTGCAGAGCGATGAGAACTACCAGCTGCTCTGCATGAAAGCCATCCGTGCCGTACACGACGTCTATCTGGGCGTGCCTCCCGAGAGGTTCACCTACCAGGGCAAGAGCTACACCCCGCAGTCGTTCTACGCCTCAACGGGATTGAAAGCCGACGACTATATCCAAATCACCTCCTTCCTGCACTACCCCTACTACACGACCTTCGCCGTCGAGAGCCCCGACAACTGGCGCCACGACCTCTCCTACAACGTTCCCCTCGACGAGCTGCTGGCCATCACCGACTATGCCGTCTCCCACGGCTATCCCGTAGGCTGGGACAGCGATGTGAGCGAGCCTGGATTCCGCCAGAACTCACGCAACGGCTTCTGCGTCCTTCCCGCCACCACCATGAACACCCCGGATCTCAAAGGCAGCGACCTCGCCCACTGGACCGGCATGACCGCCAAGGAAATCCTGGACGAGTCCGCCACACGCCCCACTCCCCAACGTTGGGTCACCCCGCAGGAACGCCAGCTGGGATGGGACAACCACGAGACCAACGACGACCACCTCATGCTCATCTACGGTACCGCCAAGGACCAGCTGGGCAACGAATACTACATGGTCAAAAACAGCTGGGGAGCCTACAACGGCGACTACAAAGGCATGTTCTACGCCAGCAAAGCATACTTCCGCTACAAGACCATCACCATCCTCATCCACAAGGATGCCCTCTCGCCCGACATGAAAAAGAAACTCTCCATCAAATAACTGGAACCAACCAAACATTAACACATTAACTTAATAACAGATTTAAAGGTATGAAAAACATCATCCTGTTCGGCGCCCCCGGTGCCGGCAAAGGCACCCAAGCCACCCTGCTAGCCGAGAAATTCGACCTCATCCACCTCTCCACCGGCGAGATGCTCCGCAACGAAGTGGCACAAGGCACTCCGTTGGGGCTCCGCGTCAAGGACATCATGAACCGTGGCGACCTGGTGGGCGACGACATTGTGGTAGGACTCATCGCCAAAGCCCTCGACAGCGGCCGAAACGAGCTCCTCGACGAGTGGGACCAGCTGCGGCTGCGCCGCGCCTGTGGCCTCGGCCCCGACGACCCGCTGCCCGAAAAGCCCCAGCCCTCCATCATCTACGACGGTTTCCCCCGCACCGTGCAGCAATGCCAAATGCTGGAATTCCTCTTCCAGAAGAAACAACGCAAACTGGACGCTGTCATCTCCATCGACGTGCCGCAGGAAGAGCTGGTGCGTCGCATCCACGAACGCGCCATGGTTTCCAACCGCAGCGACGACACCGAGGAGGTCATCCGTCACCGCTTGGAGGAATACGAGGCCAAGACCCGCCCGGTACTTGACTACTACAAAGTCTCCGGCCGCCTCATTTCCGTAGATGGCAGCGGTGAGATTTCAGAGACCAACACCCGCTTGTGCCAAGTGCTGCAATACATGCTGTCACGCTAAACCGCAGGCTCCCAAAACAAAGAGAGGGCGTCCCGAACCATCAGGAACGCCCTCTCCTGTTTAACCAAAATCGGTCAGTAGGAAACCGAAAACACCTGCGGACTAACTGCCGAACCGTGCGATGCACGGGGAGAAGCCCTGCCCCGTACTTTGTTCTGCCTACCCGTCCTGCGCCGTGGAGCGGCAACGATTCCCCCTCGCTACGGAGAGGGGCCGTTCAATCCTGCATCGTTATAGTATCGTTATAGCATCGTTACTCGATTTGATAACGGAAAACGATTCGAGAAGCAGGCAACATCGAGCCGGGATTGAACGACCCAAGAGGGTCGTGGAGTGCCGTCCGCTGAGTGCGGTTATCCGATTTAAAAGTCGGATAATGAACAATTTGGGTTAAAACAATGGGAAGAAATCCTATTTCTTATTATTCCACCCTTCAACGCGGGCATCCCACTCCGCCTCTGTGTCGGTCAACCAAATAATGCCTTCGACAATACCAATGATGCCAGGGATACCTGTCCAGCAGAAGATAACGTCCAGCACCCCGCGCAGGGTCTGACCCGTGTAGAAGTGTCCCACGCCAAAGTCACCGAGCAGGATGTTCAGGATGGCGGCGGTAGTCTGCTTGGGATTGTCCACATAGTCGGCGAGCACAGTTTGAACAGCCTGTTCGTCGGCGAAGGAGGCATCAGTAAGTTGCATGGGCTGGCTCATGTCGACAGGGATGGCCTCGACCATCTCGACGGTTTCGGTGCCCATGGTCTCGTTGGCCACAGGGGTGTTGAAGGAATTCTGCGCATTGGCTACGGCAACGCCCAAGGCAAGTGCGACAATCATTGTGAGTGTTTTTTTCATTTTCAACTGCCCTGATACGTGCCGGGCGCAACCTTTAATTTAGGTATAACAATTTAATTTTAAACTTATCAAATAGTCCTGGCGTGTATTTTACACCCTGCTGACTTCAGCCTAATGAATGTACAAAATTACATTTTTTTTCTCACATGCAAAGAAAAAAACAAGAACACGGGATAACTACTTCTTATGGAAGACAATGCTGCTTATAGTCATTTCCTCCGCTTCTTCAGGGCTAAGGAACAGGGTGATAGTGCTGTTTTCTGCACTGTAGTGGAAAGTGTCAGCCATTCCGTCCCCGACTTTCAGCACACCGGTTTCTTTGCCGTCGAAAGTGTAGGTAAACGGATGGGTGAAGTACTCGTCTTCGCCTCCGCCCCTCAACGAAACATCCATTTTTCCAGTCGAGTCCGTTAGGAATGACATATAGTAAGAGCCATTGAATTCTCCAATGGTCACATTACCCACCCATTGGGTGCCTGTGAGTTTAACGGTGGTGTCTTTTTTGCATGACACTGCCAGCAGTGAAGTGGCAACAAACAGCATGACAAACAGTTTTTTCATTACATAATCCCTTGTACGTGTCGGGCGCAACCTTTTAGTTTTGTTATTATTAAATGTGGATTAAAGTCTGATACTGATTCCGGTACGCACCTGCAAGCGGATTTTCTGCACATCGAGGAAGCCGTAGGGAAATCCTGCCGACCCGGTGCCGACATTGCCGTAGATGCAGCCCCATTTCCACGGCCAGTAGGCGAAACCGAGACCGAGGGTAACGTCAAGGTCTTGCGTGGTGGAGCCTATGCGCCCAATGGCGTAGATGTCGTACCAAGGGCTGTCCGCCCCAATGAGGGGCAGCAGGTGCAGGTCGGCCTCGATGCCGAACATGGCCTGAGGTTCGTTGACATAAACTGTACGGTTGACATAGCCTTCGTAGTTGGTTGCATATACGTGGTGTTCCCCTCGTGAAGACACATGGCAGAATCGGGAACCGGCATACACCCCCAATGTCCAGTAGCGGCCAAGATCATACATCACACGGATATCGACACTGTTGTTGGGATGGTCGAGCAGGATGGAGTTGTTGCCGAAATAGTATCCCTTGGTGATGTTGTGGACAAATTCAGTGCCCACTGTCATTTTCTTCCAGTCAAAACCTTTCTTCTCCTGTGCCTGAGCAGCATCGGCCACCACAAGCATCAGCAATATTGTTAACAAGAATCTCTTTTTCATGATGAATTGTATGATTGTGTTTTAATTGACGATGTTTCTTGGTTCTAATTCCTTCATCTTTTGCTCCCTATAGTTGTATCTTGAGTCCCAGTTTCATTGGGTAGAGTCCTAATGTGCGCTCGTCGGCCAGCACGGGCACAGTGGAGAGTTGAAGGAACACGCTCCAGTTGGCCCAACCTACGGTCAGCCGCACATCGACCTTGGCGTTGACCTTGACAGACTGCTCGTCGTGGGCATCGTAGCGAATGAAACCCCACGTGGTGTCGCCTGTGACAGAGCTATAGCTAGCCCACGTTTTTCCGCCGTAGCCACTGAAATGACGCGTCAGCGTTCCCTTTGTGGTTGCCATGCCCGGTATCACTGCCACGCCGGCATGGAAGCCCTTGGTGTGGCGGCGGTCGGCATGGTAGGTAAACTGGATGGGCATCGCAAGATAGTTGGTAGTGAAACGGGTACTCCACGAGCCAGGGACTTGGTCGCGCCCCATGTACAGCACGCCTATCTCAGGTAGGATGGTGAAGCCTGTATAGTCGTAGAGAGTGGCGTTTATCATACTGGTATGCACGGGGATGTCGGAAGCCTCGACCCACGACA